>Ga0209536_100000403_pt1 | contig 69222 bp, 48 predicted proteins | sample DeeMarSeWOR28_12_FD_187461 | JGI IMG/M metagenome (GOLD analysis project Ga0209536, IMG submission 187461) | Marine sediment microbial communities from White Oak River estuary, North Carolina - WOR-2-8_12 (SPAdes) (version 2) | ecosystem: Environmental > Aquatic > Marine > Intertidal zone >...
TCGCAATAAAATCGATTTACAAAATGCCCAAATCGAAGCAAAGAATCAGGAACTGGCTTATCAGGATATCCGGAACCAACTAATTGGGCTGGTACAGGAGAGATACGAAACCTTCCAAAAACGTCTCGAACTGCTGCGGCTGGAAGAACAAAATATGGTTGCTGCCGAACAAAATCTGCAGCTGCAGTCGGACAGATACCAGATTGGGGCAGCAAGCTCATTGGAATTCCGGGACGCCCAGGTAAACCTGGCGCGCTCTCAAGCAACCTATATTGTTGCCAATTATCAGGCTCGGATTTCCCGTCTGGAAATTGAGCAGCTAATCGGGAATCTGGAAATTCAGTGATATTATATTTTTAACTAATAACACCCGGCATTTACAATAATTGAGGAAACGAATTCCATCCTCATTAGAAAAATCAAAATTTCGTCGTACCACCTCAAAGGTTTGTAGCGGCCCTCGAACCGCTGCAAAATTATATTATTCTCGTAAATTGCCTGCCAATTTCCTATCTTTTCCAAAGAGAAAATCTCAGAGAAAATAATAATAGCCCTCTTTGCATTTCAAGGTATTGGAGGGAAAGATTTATAATTTTTAAAAAGTCTCCAGACAACAATCTAAGAATGGGGCAACATTGTGAAATTTTCAAAAATGATAAACTGGGTTTTCTATAAATGTTTTTTGGTGTTGCTGGCAATCCAGATGGTATTTAGCGGAAATCTGCTGGCGGTTGGAAAAGTTTTGCTGGTGTTAGGATCGGATACGGCAATCTGGGAAGGCATGGATGTGGCCAGGTACCATTGCTACTACAGGCCCGGTCTTTACACCGATCCGATGAGAAATGCCTATGGTGTAATGGATCCCTCATGGCGTAATCAATTTGTCGATTCCTTTGGGCAGCCGATGAAGCTGACCTGGTGGATGATGGCCGGCAGCATTTTTTATCCTGGGAGCAACACCAATGTCCCCTTTGCCAATGTGATAACCATGTATCTGATGGAAAAATATCATGGTGAGAATGTCCGGCAATTGGGCGATGAGCTTTCGCTCCACTATCACACCTTTAAATGGACCGATTACGATGGGGACGGAAAATTCTGGTGGAATCAATCGCTCTCGTTCGACGAATGCAGCGAGGATTTCGATTTTACATTGGCGCAATTGTTGATCGAAGAGGAAGTTTTTCCGGTATCCTTTCGAAGCGGCTGGCACTATATGGATAATGGCTGGCAACATCGTCTGGACGAACTGCTGCCCTATAGCATGCATAACGATTGGCCGAATCAACGGGTGGACACTGAAGAACCGCTGGATAACACATTCGATTGGTCTGCCGCCCCCGGTCAGTTTGTACCCTACCGTCCTTCGCCGGAAAATTATCAATTGCCGGGTGATGGACCTGGCTGGAACGTGCGCTCCACACATCTTTTCACCTCTAGGTCCCGGGATTTGATCGATTCCCTGTTCGCCCGGGCTTATAATGGTGCCGACCAATTGGCATGTATTTGGGGGCATCTGCCGGAAACCGATTTCCTAACCAATCTGGAGATTATCGATAGTCTGGCGCACCGTATGTCAAATAAATATCCCGGTGTAACCTTCCGCTATTGTACTGCAATTGAGGCAATGCAGCGTTGGCGGGAATTGAGCGATACAATTCCCCCCGTTTTAACTTTTGACAAAATTGAAAACGGCGACCAGGTTTATTTTCGCATAGCCACAAATGAAGATATCTTTCAGCCGCAGCCGTTTGTGGCGGTGAAGGATATTTATGAGGATTATCGGGTACTGGATTGTTACCTGACCGGAGCGAATACCTGGGAAACTTCCGAACCATTGGGAAAAGCCTTTTTAGCCCGTGCGGCAGTTGCAGTTTGCGACACAATGGGAAATCAAACTCTGGACTTTATCGATTTTAGACCTAAAGACGTGTATGTGGATAATGAAGATCCGGATTACAGCGAGATTCTCGGGAACTGGCAGACCGTTAGTGCCGATGTATGGGGAACCGATTACCGGCAGGCAGCGATCGCCTCAGGTGATTCCGCAAAAGTTCGCTGGTCTGCCACTCCTGCCGCTGACGGGCAATACAATATCGAAATTCGCTTTCCGGTGACTTCGAATGCGGCTGAAAGTCTCGCTTTCAGGGTGGTAGAAAATGGAATTGGTATCGATACGGTGCATTTTAACACTGCTTTTCCGGCGGAAGTATGGAATCATATTATCACGGTAAACTTGCATGCCGGAAGCGATGTGTATCTGGAAATGATAGCTCGCAGTCACAACGGAGGCAGCACTGCTGCGGATGTGGTTAAATTTTCGGCGCTCGTCCGGGATCGTGATATTCGACTGGGAACCGACTTTTTGGATTTTGGCGAAGTGGTGGTGAATGATTCTGCCTGGCAATCTTTAACGATCGAAAACAGCGGAATACAACCGTTAACGATCAGTTCAATTTTGTCTGTTACAGGGGAAGCCGGTGTTGGACAGGCTCTCCCGTTTGTAATACCGGCAAATGGCCGGGCGGACTTTGATGTTTACCTGTTTCCCTCTGAGCTGGGAGCCTTTTCGGATACTTTGCGTATTGTCAGTGACGATCCGGTAAAGCCGGAATTGCGATTGCCGATCGCAGCGGATGTCCAAAATTATTTCCGGATTATTGATAATGAAGATTCACTGAGCTATGCAGAATATGGTACATGGCATTACAGTAATGCGCAGGCGTATGGACCTAGCAGCCGGTATGCGTTCTTAAACAATGGAGCCTACGCAACCTTCACCGTAAGCCTGGAATCCGGCGGCATGTACGATATTTATGAGATTGTCCCGACCACCCAAAATGCAGCCAATCATGCCCTTTATCGAATCAGCGCAGGCGGTGTAGTGCTGGATTCGCTTTTTGTGGATCAGAATGCCGGCAGCGGGGATTGGGTCCTGCTGGGTCGGTATCCTGTGCCGGAAAACACTGCCGTGGAGGTGAGAGTGATAGATGCGGGCGGGCATACAGCCGGCGCTGTGCTGCGGGCGGACGCCATCAAGTTTGCATTGGCGGAGGAAATCAGCGGAATTACAGAGGATAATTGGCTGACTATCCCACAGCAGTTTGAGTTTGAACAGAACTACCCCAATCCTTTTAATGCGACAACTCATTTCCGATATGCATTGGTGAAGCCGGTAAATGTGACTTTGCAGATTTTTAACAGCCTGGGACAGTTGGTTACGACCCTTGTGGATGAGCCGCAATCCGCGGGGTATTACGATTATGACTGGCAGGCGGATGCCTTTGCCAGCGGTGTTTACTTTGCCCGTTTTCAGGCCGGGGTGTTTGTAAAAACCCGCAAGTTGATGCTGCTGAAGTAAATTTGTCAAAAAGGTGCTGATTATGTTGAAATATTTCACTAGAATAATCTTTAATATGGAATTCACTTGAGTATATCATATATACTTGAAGTTGCATAACCGTCAAAGAAAACAAATAATTGAAGCGGTAATTCGGATACCAATATACAGTTACCCGCAGCATAGACTATTTATACATCTTGAATCTGTCTATAGTGTTTTATATACTGAATGTAGACGGTTAGTAACATGTTAGATGCATTAGGGAAAAAACATGAATAAGATACGACGATCGCTAGTAGTTATTCTGCTGATAGTTATTCTGCTAGTAGCTATTATATGGATCATTTTTACATACTGTGTATACCAAAGAGGTGATATGCACACAGACATGTCTGTCAGTTCACCCAGATTCAATCCAGAGACATCACCACGCGTCTCATTCGATTCAGGTCACGGTAATTTTCATGATATCAAAACTACATACGCCCCATTCGCCATGCTCTTGAAAAATGATGGGATAGTGCTTCGTCGCCATGAAGGTCTCTTCACTGAAAATACGTTACAGGATATTGAATTGCTTATTATAGCTAACGCCACAGCAATCGGGGATACGGAAGGCGAAACCTCTGGCGCCTTTAGAGAAGGCGAAATCAACGTCCTCAGGAATTGGGTACAGAATGGAGGATCACTATTACTAATCGCTGATCATGATCCTTTTGGCAGTGCAGCCGCCGGGCTGGCGAAGGCATTTGGTGTCGGGATGTCTAGTGTTTGGACGGTTGACACTCTTAGATTCAGTAAGGTTACCGGCAAAACTACCTGGCTTGAGTTCAGTGAAGAAAACAAAGGACTTGGGCAACATAGCATCCTGCAGAGTGAAAACCCGGAGTCCGCTGTGAGGCGAGTGATTACTTTCACAGGTCAATCGCTTAGTTTCGATTCTACTTGGACTTCCATTTTACAACTTTCACCATATGCGAGAAACTACTATAGTCGATCCGAAGCCGTGATTGTAGCTTCAGACACAACAACATATTTCCCTGTACCGGATCAATCTCAACTAATCGCATGCGAGTATGGAAATGGAAGGATTGTCATCGCTGGAGAAGCCGCTATGTTCACCGCTCAAGAAGTAAGAATATTTTTAAAATCGTATCACGTTGGCTTCGCCTATAGTGGTTATGACAATAAGAATCTAGTCCTGAACATTGTCCGTTGGTTGCTACGTGAAATCGCTTGAGCATTTAACGAGATTTTCCACCTGACTGCAAGGGCTATGTTTCAATTCTAATTTTTGATGCCCGCATCAACTTGTGCTGAAAATTGAATATACAGTGCACCGCAACCTTGCGGCAGGTGAAAATCGGCGTTAGGTATAAATATAGGATAAGGAAATTTAATTGTGATTAAACCGAAAGTCGCTGTTGTTACGGGCGGAGCACAGGGCATTGGCAAGGCAATATGTGATGCTTTTGTCAAACAGGGTGTTTCTGTCTGCCCGATCGATCTGAAAGATAACGACTACTTTGTCGGAGACATTGCCGATGAAAAAGTGCTTAGATCCTTCGCATCCAGGGTAATCTCAGATTATGGCGCAATTGACTATCTGATCAACAATGCATGTCTATCTCGAGGAGGTCTTAACACCTGTTCTTATGACGATTTTAACTACGTGTTGCGTGTTGGAGTTACAGCCCCCTTTCTTTTAACCCAGTTGTTTCTAGAACACTTTAACACTCCGGCAAGCATTGTGAATATTTCTTCTACCCGCCATCTGATGAGTCAAGCTGATACCGAAAGCTATACAGCCGCCAAGGGCGGCATCAGCGCCCTAACGCATGCAATGGCCATTACTCTAGCCGGAAAAGCACGGGTTAATTCCATTTCCCCAGGCTGGATCGACACTACTAACACACAGTTCGAAGGTCCCGATGCAAGCCAGCACCCCGTTGGTCGGGTGGGCACTCCTTCAGACATTGTCCATGCTGTCATGTTCTTGTGTGATCCCCAAAGTAGTTTCATTACAGGACAGAACATCACCGTAGATGGCGGTATGACAAAGCTAATGGTGTATCACAACGATTTTGGGTGGAGTTATAAATCAGAAACAAATGGTAAATAGCAGAGGCGGACTTGGGCCAACGACTTAGCTTAGCTGTTAGCACCATAAACGAGTTGCTGAATAAAATTAAAAATTTAAATATCATTGATAATATGATCTCTAAAAATTAAGTTGCCTACCACAAGTTCATTAAATCACAAGTGATCTAAAGATGAGCGACGCATTCTCCGGACTGCAATCGCTTTTGAACTCAAACAAATACTCGAGTTCAATTAAGAATAATTCCTCATTACATCGCATTAAAAAATCCTATCAAAAAATTTATAAAAGGAGGCTAAGATGAATTATCCTGTCTGGGATGTAACCTTTGGTGCCGGCTTGCTCATTGCCGTGGTGGCAATCACCCATGTGTTTGTCTCCCACTTTGCCATAGGCGGCGGGCTCTTCCTGGTGCTTACTGAAAAAAAAGCCTACCGGGAAGAGGATTCCTCGCTCCTGGACTGGCTGAAGCGCCACACCAAATTTTTTGTACTGGTCACCGTGGTTTTCGGTGCCATATCAGGAGTGGGTATCTGGTTTACCATTGGCTTAATCAGTCCCTCAGGCACCAGTTCGCTTATTCATTCCTACGTCTGGGGTTGGGCAATTGAATGGGTTTTCTTTTTCCTGGAAATCACCGCTGCTCTTCTTTATCTCTATGGCTGGAAAAAACTGGATCGCAAGACTCATCTCTGGATTGGCTGGATTTACTTTATCACGGCTTATTTAAGTATGGTCGTCATCAACGGTATCATAACTTACATGCTCACTCCCGGGAAATGGCTGGAAACGCATAATTTCTGGCAGGGGTTTTTTAATCCCACCTACTTTCCGTCCCTGCTTCTGAGAACGACATTTGCTTTTGCCCTGGCCGGGATATATGCATTAGTAACCGGCACATTTCAAAAGGACCCGGAACTGAAAGGCAAGGTCGTCAAGTGGAGTGCCAGGTGGATTATCCCCGCGTTTATTGTAATTCCCATCTTCGCATGGTGGTATATCGGAAGCGTTCCCGACGCAGTTTGGGAAAGCGCCCGTGGGAAAATGCCCACCGCTACCCGCTACGCCAATTATATTCTGATATTTTCTATTCTTACTTTTCTCTTTTCCCTGATCACTTTGATTAAGCCGAAGAAAGTACCCTTTGTCTTTAGTCTACTGATTTTTCTAATGGCATTTGGCACCATGGGCTCTTTTGAATTTATCCGGGAAGCCATTCGCAAGCCTTATATCATTTATGATTATATGTATGCCAATTCTATCTACAAGAACCAATTTCCCGGTGATGCAGGGATGTCTATTCAAAACATCCAGCAGCAAGGGCTTCTCACTGTCAGCAAGTGGGCAGAACATAAAGAAATTACTAATGAGAACCAGATTGAAGCGGGTATAGAAATATTTCGATTGCAATGCCAGAGTTGTCACACAATTGATGGATATCGTAGTATGCGAGATGTTCTTGTTGAGAATAAATGGAGTCAAACCGGAATCTCCCGCCGCATTTCATCATTGGAGAACATGTTTAACGGAGTGATGCCGCCTTTTGCCGGTACAACGGACGAAAAAGAAGCACTGGCGGCATATCTTGCTACGCTGGCTCCCGTTGCTCCCGGTGAGGCTGAAGTTAGCGAAGAAGAAATCAGCGGAGAGACAGTTTTCGAAAACAATTGCTCCGACTGCCATGATTATGCAGCAGATGATACCATGTTTACCTCAATGGGAAAATATGATGTCTCCCGCATATCTTATTTGATCACCCGGCTGGATTCTCTCAATGAGGAAATGCCTCCCTTCGAGGGTACCGATGCGGAACGGGAAACCTTAGCCCAATGGATATCGGAACAGTTTAAATAAACACTTAAGAGAATTTGAATTTATCAAAAAGAAAACAAGATAGAGGAGAAAAATAATGGGTATGGAAACAACAATCCCCGCAATTGATCCCATGCCGCTTCCGGCGCCATTCTGGCTCTTTAAATTGCTGCTGGTTTTAACATTTATTCTTCACATTGTGGTAATGAATTTCATGTTTGGGGGTGGGCTCATTGCAGCGTTTACCGCTTTATTTCGCAAGAAAAATGAAAACAACCACCGATTGTTCAAGGATATTACCCCCAAAATCCCGTCTCTATTGGCGGCAACAGTCACGCTGGGAATTGCTCCGCTGCTTTTTGTGCAAGTGCTGTATGGACAGTTCTTTTATACCTCTTCAATACTCATCGCCTGGCCCTGGTTTCTGGTACTGGTTTTATTGACGCTGGCTTATTATGGATTTTATATCGTGTCTTTCAAAGAGGACAAAACATCCAGGGGTATCGGTTGGGTGATGCTGATCAGCGTTTTCTTGGTTTTTCTGGTGGGATTTTTCTACAGCAGCAATTTTACTTTAATGAATGCTCCTGGCAGTTGGTCAGCAAAATATTTTCAAGATCCCTCCGGCTGGAACTTGAACTGGTCTGAGGCGACCCTGATTCCGCGGTTTCTACACTTCTTAGTGGGATCTATTGCGGTGGGTTCGTTTCTCATTATTGCCACGGGATTATTCCGCTGGAAGAAAGAACAGGAGTATGCCCGCTTCTTGATTACCCGTGGCGGCAAATGGTTTATGTATGCCACCATGGTGCAATTTGTTGTAGGTATCTGGTTTTTGATCAGCTTGCCCCGGGAGATGATGTTACAATTCATGGGCGGGAATATGTTTGCCACTATTTCCCTGCTTATCGGAATTGCCGGGGGATTGGCAGCAATCTTCATCATGTCCAATGGCATCCGCAACGAAGACCCGAGAAAGCCGGTTATGCTGGCGATGGGAATTACCGGGATTGTAGTAATCTTTATGGCGATTATACGGGATATTCTGCGAACGGCTTACTTATCCCCTTATTTTAAAGCCGGTGAACTGGCAACAAAGACCCAATTAGATGTATTGATCTTGTTCCTGGTTCTGTTCGTGATTGGGATTTTGGTGTGGGCGTTAATGATCAAAAGATACTTTTTTACACCTTCAGCAAAAACTGCTGAGTGAGAAGGTTGCCCCATGATTAATAAAATCTAGGGGGGAAGTATTCCATTTTCAGGAAGCGGAGAAACCGAGTATATTTAAGGAAGAATTCTTAATTCTTGAAAGTGAATTATTTTATTCGTATCCTTTTTTTTTTGGATTGATTCAAATGACCCCGGGAGAGGATTTATGGAGCTCTTGCATTTCACATTATTTTTGTCCGAATGCATACTTTTTTTTCCTAATACTGGAAAAGGATTTCACTTAAATCGTTCAGCTAATCATAATGCTAGCCAAGAAGAATAGAAAGTGATGAAATGAAAACTATTTTCTCGATGTTTCTGCTAGTTGTCCATGGAGGTGTTGCAGGTTTCCTAATGGTATTTGCCCTAAACCTCGCAGGGTTGCCTGGTGCTCTCCTTGCAGGCAAGCCCGACAATCGTTCTAAGCAACGTTTCATCTTTGGTTCCATCGTGTCGGCTATCGGGCAATCTTACGTGAATCTTGCATTTGTCTCATTCATGGTCAGTTGGACACTTCTCGCCGCCAAGCGAGAAGATGTTGTTGGATTTCTTATTTGGCCTATTGCGTTTCTAGCAGTTGTGATTCCTACACTCATAAACCTGATACGAGCTAGAACAGAAAACCGCGAGCAAGAGCACGCTAGCGCGCAAGTCGAAGCACTTCACATCACATTCCTTGCGACTTTGCTGGCATTTCCTATTTTTTCATTCATTCCTGTTCTTATGAAGGCATGGGCATACATTCCGATGGTGTCAAGTGCAATAGGATAGGACTAGGGCTGACATCAGCATGGAAAGGACGCTCTATAAAACGAGCGCCAATCATGGAGGAGTTTTATCATTCATAAATTGAGAACTAGGTCAAAATAATAAAACTTCAATAAAAATTGAAATTACTTAGTGATTGTGTGGAATGTTTCGTAAATCCCAAAGTAATATATTCGATCTTCATGTTCAATTTTCCGTCGTACTTAATTGGACTACGTTGCTATCGGTACCAGAATTGAAAGATTTTAAAAATAATGAAGAAATGTTTATTACTGAACCATTTCTAGGATCATATACAGTTATTATGTCAAATGGGCTTGCATTTATTAATAAAGAATTTTTGGTTGCAAAAACAGATGATCCGTTGAGCCTTCAGAAAGCTAAGAAAGAACATAGACACAGAAAATATTTTGACACAAAATTTGAATTCCCCAGCATGCCACTCTTTATAAAAAGCAATCTGTTTGAATTTAGTTTTGGTACAAGGCAAAAAACAGATTTGGAATTCGGAATTATAAATGTAGTGTGTAATACTGTACTGAGTATTGCTGTATCGTCTTATGGAAATACAAGGATTTTTGATTATCATGGAAATGCAAATGACTGTTCGGTAGAAATATTCAATTTCGACTTAAATAAATATGAAAAACCGAAATACAATTTATCATATTTTCAGAAACGCTATAATATTCGAGATATTTCTGGTGATGATAAGTATTGTGAAAATCAATATATGCATTTTAATTGGTAATATTTGGTACGTTGGCAAAGGAAATGATTTGAAATCTATCCGAGAATTAAAGTTTGCGATATTAGCTTATTTAAGCACTGTAAAAAAACAACATAAAATCAATCTTCTTGGTCGTACTAATAGTGAAGGTCATCTTGAAGGGTTTATGAATATAAAATTCGATAATGAAATAAGGCATCGCGCTGATTTTGCATTTGAAGAATTGAAGAATACAGACCTTATATGTCCAACTTATAGTGATATTATTGAGCCGGAAAATTGGGTTGAAATTACCGATAAAGGGCGCAAATGTTTAGAAAATAAAACACTTGATAATTTAGACAAAGAACTTTTAGCATTAGATAAGAATTTGCTTGAAATTCGAGACGGTGCATGGGCAGCATTAGAAGCCAAAACAGATGATTCTTTACGTCAGGCTGCTCATTCAGCAAGAGAATTGATAACACATGTTCTGCAAAAGGCCGCACCTAATGAAAAGGTAAAACTACAACCCAATTTTTTAAAAGACAATACTTCTTCATCTGGGTTGACTCGAAAACAACGAGCTAAACTCATTTTAGAAGACAGACATGGTAAATCATCAAAGACTGAATTAAAGGTAATTGACGCTTCAATAGATCTTTTGCTAGCAATCAATGATGACCTTCAGGGAGCGGCTCATTCAACTAGGCAACCTATTTATGCTGAAATCAAAAAGATGCTAATTACAACGGAAATGGCAATTGAAAAATTGTTGTTACCAAAAAATTAAGTTGACTATATGCTAAAACTTACCGTTGGAGTTGGGCGTTTTTCAGCAATAATTTGTTAGACCAAGTTTTGTTCATTTTAGTAAGTTCTGTCTGCGCACACCAACCGGCAGGTTAGCTAACCTTTAAAAGAGCCATTCTGTTTATTTCAGCAGGACTAATTATTTAGTCAGAACAAATCCGGCATTTATTTACAATCTGTAAAAATTAATCCCACGCGGGCCAAACCGAAAGCCATATCATTTTCCGGGTAATGTGCCGGAGTTGGGAAATATCCTTGAGAACACCGCGAAAAATTTTAGTTTTTATTGATAATAGTATCTCTAAAAATTATTTTATTCTCAGTCATTAAATCACAAAACGAGAGGAGCCAATATTATGAATGAAAAAATCAAGGGCCCGGCAACGGGCAGAGGTACATCGAACCGGGACTGGTGGCCGAACCAGTTGAACCTCAAAATGCTTCACCAGAACTCTTCCCTGTCCAATCCCATGGGAGAGGCGTTCAACTATGCTGAAGAATTTAAGAAACTCGACCTGAAAGCCATCAAAAAGGATCTCTACGCGTTGATGACGGATTCGCAGGATTGGTGGCCAGCCGACTACGGTCACTACGGAGGGCTTTTCATCCGGATGGCATGGCACAGCGCCGGTACTTACCGCATCGGGGACGGCCGCGGCGGCGCGGGAAGCGGCACCCAGCGCTTTGCGCCCCTCAACAGTTGGCCCGATAATGTCAACCTCGACAAGGCGCGCCGGCTGCTATGGCCGATCAAGCAGAAATATGCCAACAAGATTTCCTGGGCCGACTTGATGATCCTGGCCGGCAACTGCGCCCTGGAGTCGATGGGCTTCAAGACCTTCGGCTTCGCCGGCGGGCGCGAGGATATATGGGAGCCAGAAGAGGACATTTACTGGGGCGCAGAAGAAGAATGGCTGGCTACGAGCGACCAGCCCAAGAGCCGATATTCCGGTGACCGGGAACTCGAAAACCCGCTGGCGGCGGTGCAGATGGGTCTGATCTATGTGAACCCGGAAGGGCCGGACGGCAATCCGGACCCGCTCGCTTCGGCACGCGACGTTCGCGAGACCTTTGCCCGTATGGCTATGAACGACGAGGAAACCGTAGCGCTTACAGCCGGCGGGCACACTTTCGGTAAATGCCACGGCGCCGGTGATGCCGCCCTTCTCGGTCCCGAGCCGGAAGGCGCCAGCATCGAAGAGCAAGGTCTTGGCTGGACCAGCAAACACGGAAGCGGCAAGGGGGATGACACGATCACCAGTGGCCTGGAAGGTGCCTGGACGCCCAACCCGACGAAGTGGGACAATGGCTACTTCGATATGCTGTTTGGCCACGAATGGGAACTGACTAAGAGCCCCGCCGGTGCCTATCAATGGGTGGCCAAGGATGTCGCCGACAAGGATATGGTGCCGGGCGCCCATGACTCATCGAAACGGTATGCGCCGATCATGACCACTGCGGATATGGCAATGCGGATGGACCCGACTTACGAGAAGATTTCGCGGCGGTTTCACAAGAACCCCGATGAGTTCGCCGATGCGTTCGCCCGGGCATGGTTCAAACTGACCCACCGCGATATGGGCCCGCGTTCGCGCTATCTCGGTCCGGAAGTTCCTGAAGAAGAGCTGATCTGGCAGGACCCGGTTCCCGCTGTAGACCATGACCTGATCGACGCACAGGACATCGCGGACCTCAAGGACAAGGTCCTTGCTTCGGGTCTATCGATCTCCGAATTAGTCTCAACCGCCTGGGCATCGGCGTCAACTTTCCGCGGTTCCGACAAGCGCGGTGGAGCCAACGGTGCGCGCATTCGTCTGGCGCCGCAAAAGAGCTGGGAAGTTAACCAGCCTGAGCAACTGGCGAAGGTGCTGGAAACTCTCGAAGGCATTCAAAAGGCGTTTAACGATGCGCAATCCGGCAGCAAGAAGGTATCACTCGCCGACTTGATTGTTCTGGGTGGATGCGCAGCTGTTGAGAAAGCGGCGAAGAATGCTGGCCACAATGTGACCGTTCCCTTCACGCCGGGACGTACCGATGCAACACAAGAACAAACCGATATAGAAGCATTTGAAGTACTTGAACCGGCAGCAGACGGGTTCCGAAACTATCAAAAAGCTAAATATGCAGTAACAGCAGAGGAACTGCTGGTTGATCGTGCACAGCTACTGACGCTGACCGCGCCTGAGATGACTGTTCTCATTGGCGGCATGCGCGTCTTGAACGCGAACTTCGGGCAGTCCCAAAACGGCGTCTTCACCAAGCGGCCAGAGACGCTCACCAATGATTTCTTCGTGAATCTGCTCGACATGAGCACGACGTGGAAGGCAACCTCGGAGGACGAAGATGTTTTCGAGGGTCGTGATCGCGCGACGGACGAACTTAAGTGGACCGGCACTCGTGTCGATCTCATCTTTGGTTCGAACTCCCAACTCCGGGCTATAGCTGAAGTCTATGCTCAGGATGACTCAAAGCAGAAGTTCGTGCGCGACTTTGTGGCTGCTTGGAATAAAGTGATGAACGCTGATCGTTTCGACCTTGCCTGATCTTAACATAAGCTATTCCAGTGCTACTGACAGCGTGGTGAAAAAAGAGTATACTAATAACCGGCTCCAGCGGACGGCGTATCGCCGCCGCTGAACCGGAACGTTCTAACGAAAATAAGAGTTTTGCCCACAAAAGAAAATCAAAGCCAGTAACAGTATAATCCACCTGAATTTTTATCGCAGAATGCACTCCTGGATGTTATCTTGTATTATAATTCGCTAATTTCAGTCTGTGTGGCCATTGAGCTCGATGACGATACGTTGGTCTATGATTGGATTACGGATGGAAGAGTGCGAATAAAAGGAACAGACTCTCACTGGTTATTCCATACTTCAGCAAATACGCATGTTTCTTATCCCACGGAAATTGTTGATGCGCCTGCAGATACTTGCTGGGTACAGACGATTGCCAGGGATGTAAGAGGAGGATCTAACGCTGGGGTAGTTTTTTTTATTGTTAGACAATAATGATAACAATAACGCTAATTTCGGTTACCACAGGCAATCTTCATTGAAAATAAAAATGATTGTATCCAATCCCCCCTTTTAATTACCTTAAACTGTTTTTGAGCCAACAAAATTAAGATTTGTTCGGGTATATCTTTGGAAACCTCTGAAAAATGAATTAAAACCAAAATTTGTCACTCTGTCTCTGACTCATAGAGAATTTAGTTCAGAGTCAAATATAGAAGAGATTCTGTCTACGACTCATAGAGAAATTGCTTCAGAATGACAATTTTAACCAGGTTACATTTTTCAGAAGTTTCTTCTTATAAACATAAAAAGGTTGAATTCATGCTGGATACTTTTTTTAATCCTGCCGGGGTGGCGGTAATCGGCGCCTCCCGGGATACACATAAACTTGGATACGGCGTGGTGCGTAATTTAACCGAATACCGTTACCAGGGTAATATTTATCCGGTTAATCCGGTTGCCCGGGAAATACTTAGCCACCGCTGTTATCAATCGATTGCCTCGGTACCGGATCCGGTTGATCTGGCCATTGTGGTAGTACCGGCAGCCCATGTGGCAGATTCACTCAACCAGTGCGGGGAAAGAGGGATCAGACATGCGATTGTTGTCAGCGGAGGATTCCGCGAGACCGGTCCCGATGGCAAAACCCGCGAAGATGAACTTTTAAAAGTAGCTCAAAAATATGGTATGCGAATTATCGGGCCGAATTGTATCGGTACCATTGACACGCACACGCCGGTCAATACCACATTTGTGATCGGAATGCCGAATGCCGGTGATATTGGCTTTGTTTCGCAATCAGGAGCTATGGTGGCTGCGGTTATCGATTGGGCACGCGGCGCCGGAGTAGGATTCTCCCGGATTGTCAGTTGCGGCAACCAGGTGGATGTGGACGTCACTGAAATGCTGGAAACAGTCGGCGATGATCCACAAACTAGGGTGATCACCGCTTACATCGAGGGGGTAACGAATGGCAGGGAGTTTATGGAAATTGCCGAAAAAACTGCCCGCGAAAAACCGGTAGTAGTGGTAAAAGCCGGTCATGGTGAAAGCGGAGCCAAAGCGGTCGCTTCCCATACCGGTGCTCTTGCCGGGAGTGCCGAAGCATACGATGCTGCTTTTCTGCACAGCGGGGTGTTGCGGGCAAATACCACCGAAGAACTTTTTGACTGGGCCAGAGCGCTGGCCTGGCAGCCATTACCTCAGAGAAACAGGGTGGCAGTATTAACAAATGCCGGAGGGCCGGCAATTCTGGCGGTGGATGCCCTTGAAGAAGCCGGAATGCAGTTAGCGCCATTGACTGAGCGGACAAAGGACTTTTTACGTCCCCGGCTTCCGGCTGCAGCAAGCGTTAATAATCCGGTGGACGTTCTGGCAGGTTCCGGGCCGGCCACATACGCCCTTGCGCTTGATACCTTACTGTCCGACCCCACTGTTGATGCAGCCCTTGTCATTCAGGCGCCCCAGGATTGGTTTTTACCGGAAAGTCTTGCCGAGGTGATTGGTGAAATAGCCGGGATACACAGAAAACCGGTGCTAACTTCCATTATGGGCCTTGCTTCCATTGATAAGGCGCTGGCAATTCTCCATCAGAAAAGAGTTCCAACATTTTCTTTTCCCGAACGGGCCACCTCTGCGCTGGCTGCCATGTGGGTTCGCAGACAATGGCTTGATTTGCCCATCGAACGGCCTTATGAAATGCCCGGTATCGATATGAATTCCGCAAAGGCAGCGGTTTCGTCAGAACGATATGATTTGCTGTTATCAGCTTTTGGAATCAACCTTCCGCCTTCCAAGTTAACCGCCAACGCCGATGAAGCGGTCAATTTTGCAGAAGAAATTGGTTACCCGGTGGTTATGAAACTGGTATCAAAAAGTTTTTCACACAAATCAGATATTGGCGGCGTGCGACTCAATCTAACCAATAAGAAAGCTGTGATAACCGTTTATAGGGAAATTATGAATATCGCACAGAAGGCCAATCCCAATGCAGATATTGAAGGCATTCTGATCCAAAAAATGTTATTCGGTGGTCAGGAGATGATCGTAGGCTTTCGCCGGGATCCTCATTTTGGACCGCTCATTGTGGTGGGAAGCGGAGGGACAGAAGTTGAACTCATCAAAGATGTTGCAATGGGTATTGCCCCGGTAAATTGTTCTCAGGCTGAAAAAATGATTGATTCCACGCTGGCCGGAATTCGTCTGAAAGGCTGGCGGGGAATGCCTGCCGGGGATAAGAATGCTCTAATTGATGTGATTATGCGCATGTCGCAAATTTCGCTGGATTTTCCGGAAATCCATGAACTGGAAATTAATCCTCTCTATGTGCTTCCGGAGAAACAAGGTGTTTTTGCAGTGGACATTCGCGGCAGCATCAATAGAGAGGCAAATGAATAAATTTCCCGTGAAAGTTCTCTTTATTTTTGGTGGTCAGGCCTGCTTTGGGGAAAATTTATTGTAGAGCCAGGCGAGCAGAAATCCGCCGATGATGCCATCTACAAATCCCCAGATAAGTCCCATAATTGCGCCTACAAAACTCAGACTATATCCCCAGTAGAATTTCCCAAGCAGGATGATGGTGTTGCCCTGGCTACCAATAATCATTAACCACAGGGTGGCGAGAAATAAGCCTGCACCCCACAATATGCCGCATGCTAATGCAAATGCCTTTGGGTTAAGTTGCATAACCTTTCCTCCACTTATTTTGTTGATGATAGTAAAATTGACGACCGGTTGAAACAAATGTAATACTTCGACCCGATAAATAACAGCATATTTACTATTTTACGATAGATGTGAAGAAACTCAAGAAATCATAAAAAGGCACTTACCGGCTTGACAATTTTCAGGAAATTGAATATAATCATACGAATCCATTATTAACCTAAAAAATGAAGGAGAGTCCTATGGGGAGAATAAATTGGAAAAGGGTTATTCTTGGTGGATTGTTGGCGGGGGTGGTGATTAATATTTTTGAAGCTGTAAGCGGTATAATTTATATGGAAGAAATGACTGCCGTATTGGAGAGACACTCTTTATCAATGAGCGCGAGCGGCGGTGCAATGCTATTATATCTGGGATTAGGTTTTTTATTCGGCATTGTTGGTGTATGGATTTATGCCGCTATTCGTCCCCGGTTTGGTCCTGGGCCTAAAACCGCCTTCCGGGCTGTCATTGTTGTGTGGCTTTTTTATTTCGGTTCGATTTTAGGCTGGTCTTCAATCGGATTGTACAGCACCTGGATGCTGGGCATGTGGACTGTGGTTGGATTCCTGGAAACTACCGTGGGCTTGATGTTAGGAGCATGGGTGTACAAAGAGGAAGAGGCTCCTCCGGCTTCCAGTTAAGTTTTGTACTTTTTTCTGAATTGTGCGCGGGGCATTTTTGCCTCGCGTATGATCTTTTGAAAGCATGAAAATGTGACAGTAATCAGATGGGATAGCTCGATTTCAATATATTTTAAAACGATTTTCACTCTTTACCTTCCTGTTTTTTCTTCTCATCTGGGGTGGAATTTTTGGTTTCCATAAATTTCTGCAATGGGAAACGAGGAACAACTATTTCATTGAGACACCTGCCGGGATCGACTCCCTCGTAGAGGTAAAGCTGGGTGGTGTTGAACAGTGGATTCTTATCCGAGGGCATGATCGCAACAAACCAATGCTCTTGTTTTTGCATGGTGGACCCGGTTCCCCAATCTTTCCGCGAGCTGGAGAATTTGGCAAGATAGCCGGGCTGGATTATCTTTTTACTACCGTTTACTGGGAACAACGCGGAACCGGAAAATCCTATCATCGAAAAATTGCTCCTCAGTCGATGAATCTCAATCAGTTTGTCTCTGATCTGGCGGAATTAGGCCAAATGCTAATCACCAAATTTGGAAATGATAAGATTTATTTAATGGGCCGTTCGTGGGGAAGTCTGATTGGATTACTGGCCGTTCACCATCATCCCACGCTGTTTAAAGCTTTTATTGGAATTGGCCAAATCGTACATCCAATGGAAGGTGAAAAATTATCCTACGAGTTCAGCCTGTCTTTTGCGGAAAAATTGAATTGGCCGGAAGCAAAAAATGAATTGCAGAAAATTGGCTATCCTCCATACACTCCTACTGAGTTCTTGATTCAGCGGAAATGGCTCACAAAGATAGACAAGATTATGATGAGAGATTTCGGATATGATAATCTCGCAAAATGGGATTTAATGAAAAAGCTACTCGGCACTCCGGAATATTCCTTGATGGATATTATTCGAATGGGAATGGATCCTTATTTTTCCATAAATCAGTTATGGAATGAGGAATATTATAAAATCAATCTGTTTGAACAAATTATTCTGATAGAGATTCCGGTATTTTTTATTGCCGGAAAATACGATTACTTCTCGCCCACCGAAATAGTAAAAGAATATTTTGATCAATTGAGTGCTCCCGCGGGAAAAGAATTGTTTATCTTTGAGAAATCAGGGCATGAGCCGGAACTTCAGGAACCGCAATTATTCAGGGATATTCTGGCTGATCTGGTATTGGACAATGAAATCTAGTCTGTTCCTCTCTCTCGATCTTGAAGATCATCAATGATGTTAGGTGATACAAAAATTTAATTATTTTTGAATAAAGTCGAAAATAATAGCACATTAATTCACGGATGATAATATATCAAGTGAGGAACTTTCTAATGAAAGGGAATTCTCTTATTCGGTCGCGTGTTTTCTTTGTTTTTATATTAACCATACTTTTCTATTGCACTCCTAATTTCATAATCGCTCAAAGTTTGGAAGAGACAATTCAGCAACTGTCGGAAGACGCTGCCCGGCAATATGTCTCGCCCGTTGTGGATGGATTTGGAGCAAATCTCAACTCCGGTTGGTTTCAAAGAGCACCAAAACCAATCATGTCCGGATTCACTTTTAAGGTCGGGCTCATCGCCATGGGGGCATTTGTTGACGAAGCGAAACGAAGTTTTTCAACCGGTGGTTCCTATTATTTTCAGGAAGATGAAGCACGGCAACTGGCGGAGATGATTAATGGCTGGAATCAGATACCGCCGCAAGTGCAGAATGAAATTATTCAGGCGATTATGAATACAGAATTATCGGTGCAGATTTCCGGACCGACGGCCATTGGCAGTACAAATGAGAATGTACAGGTTCAAACCGGTGACTTTGTTGTAAATGTGGGTTCCGAGAGCTATTCGATCCCAGGCCAATCGTTGGTTCTTGGAGTAACCGGTTTAGTTGATAATCCTCCAATGCTACCGGCGATGGCTCCGCAGGCAACCATTGGTACCGTTTTGGGCACTCAGCTTATTCTTCGCTATTTGCCCAATTTAACGATTAGTGATGAAATCGGTCAGATGAAATATTTCGGTTGGGGAATTCAGCACAATCCGGAAGTTTGGCTAATGGATCCCCTGCCGATAGATGTATCGGTTGGTTATTACCGTCAGAAACTGCAGATTGGATCTATATTTGAAGAAACCACCAATGCCTTTGGCATCCATGTAAGCAAGAATTTTGGAAATCTTCTTTTGGGAATTACTCCTTATGCAGGCTTCATGTTCGAAGGATCAAAAATGAAATTAAAATATAAATATGAGTTGGATAGCAGTTTGGATCCCATTGACGTGAATATTGAAATAGACGGTCGAAATAAGAGCCGGTTTATCGTTGGGTTTGGTATCAACCTGGCAATGGTTAACATCATAGCGGATTATAACTTCAGCGATACCAATACCGGTAGCGTCAGTTTAATGCTGGGACTTTAAAACCCGTCCATACTGTAGTGTGAAAGGGGGATTTATCCCCCTTTTTTTATTCTTGAATAAGCACTTCATTTTTTTCCTCACAGCAAATCCATTCAAACAGCATCAATTGATTTAAAAAATCAGTGACACCGATCATATTAATTTCTATAATAATAATTGAGAGTTATGGAAAATATCATTGCTATTCTTTAAATTAAACTTGCTATTTTAAAACCAGAAAATATGAAAGATGTTCTAAACACTCTCTTTAAGCTTGAGGAAAATAACACTTCTCTTCGCACAGAAATGGTGGGTGGTATCACCACCTTCATGACCATGTCCTACATTATTTTTGTTCAACCGGCTATTCTTTTTGCGGCGGGAATGGACAAGGGAGCTGTAATGCTCGCCACTTGTGTTTCCAGCGCGCTGGCTACATTATTGATGGGAATTCTCGCTAAATATCCTATAGCATTAGCGCCTGCTATGGGTCATAACATATTTTTTTCAATTATCGTTTGCGGTGCGGCGCCAATCGGGATGGGTTATTCCTGGCAGGTGGCTTTGGGAGCGGTTTTTATTTCAGGAACTGTATTCATCATTTTATCAATTTTGCGAGTATGGGGCAAACTGGTCGAGGCTGTCCCAAATTCCATAAAATACGGCGTGGCTGTTGGAATCGGTCTCTTAATTGCCTTAATTGGACTGGAGTATGGCGGCATTGTTGTTAAGACACCACCACCGTCTACCGGTACCACTGACGTATTAGTCATGATGGGGGAGTTAACCAGCAAACCGGTTTTGATGGTTTTTTTCGGCGTAGCACTTACATCGATTCTAATGGCGTTAAGGGTTCCCGGTGCCATACTAATTGGTATCGTTGCAACGGCGCTGCTGGGTTTGCCTCTGGGCATTGTAAAATATCATGGTCTGGTTGCAGCGCCTCCAAGTATCTCACCAACCCTTTTTAAGTTAGATATTATAGGTGCCTTGAATACAGGATTGATATCAGTTGTGTTTGTATTTTTCTTCCTGGACCTCTTTGATACTGTGGGTACCCTGATGGGAGTCAGCGTGCCGGCTGGCTTTTTAAAAAATGGAAAACTTCCCCGTGCTAACCAGGCTATGTTTTCAGACGCTGTCGGTACCGTTACCGGGGCGCTATTAGGTACTTCAACTGTGACCAGCTATATCGAGAGCAGCACTGGAATATCACAGGGTGCCCGAACCGGACTGGCAAATATTTTTACAGCATTGTTACTGCTGTTGGCAATTTTCTTTAGCCCGCTGGTGGAAATGTTTGGAGGGGCATTTGTCACCACTTCCATGGGAAACGAACTGGTGCTTCGTCCGGTAATTGCCCCGCCGCTTATTATTGTTGGATATCTGATGATGAAAAGTGTCACGCTAATCGACTGGGAAGACGTAACTGAGGCAATTCCAGCTTTTTTGACGATTATTGTCATGCCATTATCGTTGAGCATCACTGAAGGGATTTCCTTTGGATTTATTGCATATTCACTCTTAAAGCTGGTCACAGGGAGAGGAAAAGAGGTACACTGGATTATTTATTTATTTGCGATACTTTTTATTGTAAGATATTTCATAACCTGAAAATTTGAACGTAAAACGAACCTTAGATAATCTCTCGAAGGTTCATAACTTCCGCTAAAGTTGCTTGTTGCAAGCTGGTCTTTATTCCCGAATTGGAATCGAAATAGAAATCTGGTGAGTGAAAACATTTAATTCACTCAACGTTAGTGAGCCACTAGGTGCGATAATGATATCATTCGCTGCACTTACTTCTCCCATACGTACAAAACCTGAAGCACCACCCAAATCTATGCCGGGAAGACCTGTGCCGCGTTTCCAGCTGCCTGTATAGCGAATCTGGAATTCGGGAAATGTCCAGCTAAAACCGATACTCGGAGTCCATTCTGCCCATCTTTCCTTCTGCGACCTCTCGAACTCTTCAACATAATTTTTTTGATTCAACCAATAGCGAATCCAGTGAACTTGAATTCCCAACTGAAAACCGAATTCTTTTTTCTGCCGATCTAGCCCGATTCGCAATAACCAATTGGTAAATTGAAAATCGTTTTCAACAGTTTTTCCCCCACTGGGAATGATCCAACCACTGCGAGTTTCTACTGGTTCAGACGTATCAGCCCAAGTGTTACTTACTATGGGTTCGAATATGAGGTCTATTCCAAAAATTGCCTGATCTTTACTTCTGGAGATACCCAATCCGATATTAAATGCCGTGGAATTCCCCGGATCCCGTGGAATATTCATAAGTTCGTAGTTCGGAATTTTAGGATGGGTTTTACGGTTTGCAGTAAAAATGAAACCGATTTTTGATTCTTCGGAATCAAGCGGCTGTACATATCCAAGATGCAACCCCCAGGTATTGGTATAGTCGAGATTTCTTTCAACACTGGTTGTAATAGGAGAAAAAAATCGATCTGTATTAAACAACCAAACCGGATATGTTACATCATGGGTAACCTCGAATTGATTATATAATAATAAAACCTCAAACAAACGCTTACCGCTCAATTCTCCAAAAAATCCAATACGATAGTCAACCATGTGTCCGAATTGTTCAATGTCAAGACTCCGGGGATATAAGAGTTCCACACCTCCAACAGCATCTAGATCAGCCCAAAATAATCCGGCAGCACAAGATATATCTGTTTCTGGTATTCTTGTACCAACGAGACCGGAGACGTATAAATTGTTCGAATTCTTCTCTCTCAGCAGCCTGCCACTTGATGTAAAATTTCTTTGCGGTTGGATACCAACAAAACTGGGGGATTCAGGCGGTGCAAGGTGCTGCACTGCCACAGAAATACCACCAAACCATTTTTCTGCTCCAAATAATACTCCCAAAGGTAGAGTTCGACCAGATCCATTGTCATTGGATATATTATAAAATGTTGGTGAGCCAAAAAGTTGTACTCCCTTTATTTGGTCCCCTTTTGCCGGATTAATAAATGGATCGAGTAAGGGGTCATCCATTGCAATTGAGACACCGCCCATCCCAACATTCATGGAGGGGAAAACCATAAACTGGTCACCAGCAGCGACTGGAACTGATTTCAACGAAATCAGTTGTGCTTGTGAAATGGGACTGAGAAATAAAATCAGCAGGATTAGGGGAAGATCAAATTTTTGAGTATGAGGATGAATATTCATTATTTGCCTCCCGATCACAATTTTATTCGTATTCTCTGAAAACATCGCAAATAATGAGCCACTTAAGTTTCTTGAACTAAGCACTTTTTGGTATTTACCAAAAGTTAGTCGAATGCTTATAAAAACAGATGTTTAAGCTTGATTAAATTAAAAGAATTCTTACTCATGTCCGGGAGGAAAATTATCAGAAAATAGATAATATATCAGATTTCCGATACTAGTTGGAAGAGATTTTAGTGAGGATTTAGCGTGAAATCTTTCCTCTTGATCAATACTTGATAATTTATCGCGTGTCTTATTGAGAAATTAATCTGATTGGGAATCACCCTCCCGAAAGCCTCAAGCTTTCGGGAGGGTGATTATTTACTGAGCTGAAAACGCCTTCATCAAATCTTTAACATTTTCCACTTTTTCCAGATTCCAAATCATATCAACAATCTTATCGCGCTTCTCTTTGGAGATTTGATCCAGAACCATGGCATCAAATTTAACCAGCAGCTCGTCGTCGGTAAGTGGCTCACGGTAATCTCCTTTGGGGTAATCCACTTCTGCTTCGTAAGTTTTTCCGGTTTTTGTTTTGATTATAGCACCGGCCGGTTTTTTCTCAGGGAACATTTTTTCGTAGCGCGGTTCTGCTACAACCTTTACCCGGTGAATCATTTCGTGGATATCCGGGGAATTGATACGTTCGTCAGTAAATTGTTCGGATGTGAGTTTTCCATCCAAAACCAGGGCGGCTAGACAATAGGGAAGCGAATGATCGGCTGTCTCCCTGGTGGTCGGGTGATATTTTGTGGGATCTGATAAGATGTCTGCTGCACGTGCCACGGTTTTGATGGTAATTTCTTCAATGTCTGAATTTTCAATTTTATGTTCTCTGCGAATTTTGAGCAACGCTGAAAATGGGGAATGGGTTAGTGCCTCAGTAGGAAATGCCTTCATGGAACAACGGGTGATGCGATACCCTTTGCCCAAATCACGAGTTAATCCTTCCAATTCCCAATCACCGCCCACGATTGTCTGAGCTAAACCTTCTTTGCCGTCAATAACATGGGCCGGGCCTTCATAACCTCTTTTTGCCAGCAAAGCAGCAGTGACTCCGCTTTGTGTGGCCAGGGGATCAACGGTATTTTTCATCATTGTTAAATGTCCCGCGGTTACCGCACCAAAAGTCGCATTGTACGACCCGGAAATACCGATGGCGTGAACCATTTGTTCCTTGGTTAGATCCATAATCTTGCCAGCAACAATAGGCGAAACAAATGCGGTTAGTGTGGCATGATGCCATTTCCTTTCCCGTATTCCCGGATGAGCAATTTCACACATGCGCATTTCAAATTCATAAGCCAAAATAATTGCTGTAATGAGGTCTTTTCCACTTTTACCGTAAATTTCTGCCGGAGTTAATGCGGCCGGAATAATATCGGATGGGTGTGAGGGGTCCTCCTCCCAGTAAATATCATTATAATCCAACGCTCGGATCATGAGGGCGTTGAGAAGAGTGGCGTGCGCATTGGGAAATTTTAATTTTGAATTAAAAATCGATCCTTCCTCTTTTCCTCCCATATCCTTGTAGTAATCAATAAAAATATTAACATCTTTTGTTACGCTTCCTCCATAGGCACAGCCAACCGAATCCAATAGAAATCTTTTGACTTCTTTTACTGCTCCCGGGGAAATATCTTCATATTTTAAGTTTATCGCGTAGTCAGCAATTGCGCTGGTAATGTATTCCATGGTTTCTCCTTATATTTTCTTTGAAAAGTAGATGGCAGAGTATTTGTTTCTTGTCAACAGCAGTGTCCTAAATTGAAGAATCGATTTTTTCAATCTTGATATTAATAATAGGGATAATAGACTCTACCTGAAATATTGCTATAGATTTCTAGCAACCTCCTCTGCAACCTCAAGGCTGGTTTTCGTTCCACCCATATCATAGGTTTTTACTTTTCCTTCCTTAATTACTGTTGAGATAGCAGTTTCCAGTCGTAGGGCCATGTTATTCTCGCCCAGCCAATCCAGCATTAATTTGCAGGTCAATAACATCGCCATGGGATTCACTTTGTACATTCCGGCATATTTGGGAGCGGAACCATGAGTAGGTTCAAAAACAGCAAAATCGTCTCCAATATTACCGGCTGAAGCAAATCCCAATCCGCCCACCATTTGAGCGGCAAGGTCTGATAAAATATCTCCGAACATGTTTTCAGCCACAAGAACATCGTAGTCAAAGGGATTTTTCAGAAGCCACATGCATTGCGCATCGATATTGGTCTCGTAATAGGGGATATCGGGGTATTCCTCTGCCACTTTCCTTGCTGTTCGAATCATCAGCCCGCCGGTTTCCCGGAGCACGTTGGGTTTATCGACCACAGTTACCGATTTGCGATTATGCCTTTTCGCAAATTCAAATGCCTGTCTGACTATGTTGTCACATTTTTGCCGACTCATGATTCGGGTGGAGATGGCCAGGTTTTCCAACCCGTACTGTCTGAATTTACCCATTTTGGGATGATTCTTTGAAAGTACATTAAAGACCGGTTCCGGGATAGGATGAAATTCTACACCTCCATACATTCCCTCGGTATTTTCACGAAAAATGACCAGATCGATTCCTTCCTTGTAATTCAATGGATTGCCCGGATAGGCTTTACAGGGACGTAAATTCGTATGAAGGTTAAATTCCTGTCTCAGCCGTACAATCGGGCTGAAGTAGTCATAGCCTTTTCCCTGGAGTTCAGGAGCAAGTTCTTTCCGGGCTTCCTCTTTGGGTTTGGAGGTGATTGCACCAAAAAGAGCGCATTTGGTAGATTTCATTAATTCAATGGTTCGATCAGGGAGCGGATTTCCTTCGCTTTTCCAGAACTCCCATCCGATATCCCCATGTATGTATTCGGCATTCAATTTTAATGCATCCAGTACAATTTTTGCTGCTTCCATTACATCGTTTCCGACACCATCACCCGGCAGCCAGGCTATGCGATATGTTGCCATATTAAAATCTCCTTAAGTTTGAAATGATTATCGGTGAGTGGTCAAATCGCGCTTACTCTGTACTCATTAACACAATCACCCGCAAAACCAAAATCCATACTTATCAACTATTATTTGACTAATTCAAAATCGATAAAATCTGCGTGGTGGAAAATAATCGCTTCGGGTGATCGTACCTCGCCTGCGCCTTCTTTGCTGTGCACGGCTATAACATGCATTACTTCGGGAGGGACGTCGTATTTGAAAGCCAATCCTACACCTGTAAAGGGATGCCGCAGTTTTTTCCCGTAGTCGGATTTGTAAATGGTGCCATCCGGTTTCTTATCAAATTCTAGTAATTTTGCAACGTCGGCCAGCAATGCGCCGGCAACAAGGTAGTCCCGATTTACAGAGGTCTTCCGGCCGCCATATGCGCTCGTCAGTATCTCATTACAGGCGATGCACATTCGGCAAACCGTCCGAACGTGCTCAAGAAAGCTGATGCCTACATTTTCCGCCAGCAGCGTGAAGGGAATGGATTTTAATTCTGATTCTGTCCATTTTCTAAAATCGATCGCGTCCTGCCACACCTTCACAACTTTTTCTTTCAGGGATTGATCTTCTATCTCATTGATTTCTGGTAATAATTCCAATACTGCTTCTCTATTCATGGATAATCTTCTCCTCAGGTCTACTTTTGGTTTTAAGTTTCCGTTGATTGTCGAAATAGTCAATTTTTAATCGTATCTGCCACCCGCAGCTTTCTCATAAAGAAGCTGCCCATAAAAGGTCATTTACAAATTTAGCACTCACCAAGCAGAATTTTTGTCTTTCGATTTTCATTCAAAGTGTTCGGGCAGAGCTCTCTCCCCCGGACCATCATATTCATATTGAGACGGATCAATTTTGCGCATTGGTTTTTGCCGGGTCTTCTCTTCAATGATATGTGCCACCAATCCCGGTAATCTGGCGATCATGAAAAATGCGTTTGCCAAAAGGGGATCAAATTCCATTTCACAAAGTACTGCTGCAATGGCTCCGTCGACATTCAAAGGCAGTTTCCTCCCGGTAATATCTGACAGTTTATTTTCTATCGCTATTGCAATATCGATGAAATTTCCATGAACGCCGTATTTTGCTGCCAATTGAAAAAGCTTATCTGTGCGCGGATCATTTGTGTGAATTCGATGACCATAACCGGATAACTTTTTCTTTTTCTCTTTGTAGGTTACCACAATCTTTTCTGCAGCACCGTAGATAGTAAGATTCTGCTCATCAATCAACGCTTTCGTTTCCTGCAGAATATGCATACAGTCTTCAATAGCACCACCGTGAAACTTTGATATTGCCAGGGTGCCGGCAGCGACTGCGGCATTTAAGGGTGCGCCAGTTGATGCGACGGTTAATGCACTTAAAACCGAAGGCGGTGTGACACCGTGATCGACTGAAGAGGTTAAAATTGCTTCGATCATATCCCCTTCACCCTGGGATGGCAATTCTCCCTTGAACAACAGGTAAACCATTTGACCGAAGTTTACTTTACCCATCAATTCGTTTATTGGATAACCTCTTATTATTATTTTGTTGGGCTCAACTTTTGTGATGGCAGTCTTCCAGGTTTGTTCTGGCATTTTGAAGTTCCTTTCAGATATAGGTCATTTTTGTTTAATTGACTTTAAGACTCTTATAGTATCTTGGGGAATATCATTAAAATTTTCCACTACATGTGCACCCACTTCTCTTAATCGATCTACTTTACCCTGCCAGGTACCACTATTTCCTTCGATAATTGCACCTGCATGAGAGAAACGAGTCCCTTCTTTTGCACCACGCCCGCCAATGTAGGCAACGAGCGGCTTCGTAAACTTTCCTTGTTCAATCAAATCGGCCACCATTTCTTCCTGTGAGGTACCGATTTCACCAAACATCACCACCGCTTCTGTATCCGGATCGGTTTCGAACAGTTGGACAATTTCCGGGTGAGGGAGACCCACAACTGCATCACCTCCTACATGCACAATCGTGGAAAGGCCAATTCCACTTTTCGAAAGATAATATGCCAATGAGGAAGTCATTCCCCCTGAGCGCGATGTAACTCCAACCGATCCTGCCTTAAACCATTCCCGCGCTGATTTTGCCCTGCCGCCCATCATGCCTAAAACTGCCTTATCGGGGCTCAACAGGCCAAGCGTATTTGGTCCGATGAAATTTGCGCCATATTGATTGGCTTTGCGTGAAATTTCCAGTACATCATATATTGGGACGCGATCCGGCACCAAAACCAACAGTTTGATTCCAGCTTCAATGGATTCGAGAGCGGCATTCTTCACAAGAGGGGCGGGTACAAAGATAACGCTGATATCGATCTGTCCAACATTTTCAAATGCCTCTTCCACCATATCGAACACCGGGACACCCAGAACTTCTTGTCCTCCCTTGCCTGGAGTACAACCGGCCACTACCTGTGTACCGTAGTTCATCATCAGCTTTGTTCGGCTCATCCCTTCCCGGCCGGTTATGCCCTGAACCAACACCTTTTTCGTTTCGTCAATCAGTATGCTCATCTCAACTCCTTTTTTGGGCCACCGTGAAACAGAGATCTCAGAGTTTTTATAATATTAATCTCTTAACTCCGTCTTTTAATAACCTTGAATTAAAATTAATTAGAAGGCCGATTTTATGGTCTCCTAATTTCATATAACTCAAAAGCTGTGCTTCAAAAATAGGTTCAGAACTTTCGACGCTTTTTGATTCAACAACGATGCCGTCTTCGACGAGAAAACCAACGCGAAATTCACCTATATTTTGATTCTTATATTTTACCGAAAGAGGTTTTTGTCTCTCGTAATTTAGTCGAACACCATTCAATTTTATGCAAAGGGCAGATTCATATATTAATTCTAGCAATCCTGGTCCTAATTGTCTATGTACTTCTATCATACAACCAATTATTTTTTCAGTGATTTTGTTTAATTCTATTAATGTGATCTCTGTAGCTCCGTGGCTTATTTGGAACTCATTACATATTCATTTAATCCAGCGATGGGCAATTCAATATAGCATCCTTTGTTGCCATGAAAATAGCATTCCAGTTCGCAGGCCAGGCATTCGGTGCATTTTCCTTTTGCCGCTTCTTCCTCAGTGATCGCGAGAACAGGTAAATCCTTTTCTAATTTCAAAATTTGAGGCACACAAGCCGAAACACAAACCTGACTTTTACATTCAGCACAAATTGCGTGGTCAAATAATACTCTTCCGGTTATGGAATTAAAGCTACATGGCTCCTTTGCATCGGTCACTAAGCGTTTGGCAGTAAACTCCTTCTCACCGTAGTCCACTGTTTTATTCTTAGATTCATTGATAAGATTTTCAATTCTCTCGGCACAATAATCTGCCGGGTCATCTTTTTTGTAGCCTTCTACCGGTACCTTTAAGTCTGCGGTATATTTTGTTAGCAGCTCAACCGCTTCGTCCTCCATATTGCCGCCAAGGCGAATAACGGCTGGCACACTAAGCTTTTCCTCCCGGAATGCTTTTACCAATCCTCGGGCGGAATTTACCTGTTCCTGGGAGGCGACCCCTGAGCCGCTTCCGAAATATCCATCGATATTCTCCTGAGTAAGCATGATTTTCGCGGCCCGGTAAACCTTTGAGCCCGGTGGATTTCCGGAAGTATCGGTAAAATTGGCTATTTTGAATCCCTTTTTTTGCACTGCATCCATGGACATCATAGAACCTCCGCCTCCTGCACCGTGAAATGCCAAATAACCATCACCCTTTTGAAATCCCTTTTCAAGCTGGATGAAATAAAAGGTGCCACGAAAATCATTTTTTTCCACATCGTATGCAATTTTGTCTAATTCTGTGGGAGGATGACCGAACTCCCTTGCAATTTCGACTCCCAATTCCGGGTGGCGAAATACAGCGTAGTCATCTACAGCAATCCGGCAATCGGCGGCCAAAAAAGTTCCTTCCTCGGTCAGTACGATCGGATTAATTTCAGCGGAGCGGGCTTCATATTTTTTGGCAATATTCCACAGCTTAACCAGTATTCCGGCGAGTTTGTTCTGTGTGCTTCCATGAATTCCGGTGTTAGCAATCAAATTTCGTGCGTGATAATCTTTAAAACCCTCAACGATATCAATAGTAGCCCTAGCGACACCATCCGGGTATTTTTGTGCGATTTCCTCGATTCCGGATCCCCCCAATGATGAAAAAATAATTTCCGGTGTTTTCCGGGAATCATTTATAATAATGCCACCATAAAATTCTTGTTTGATATTAATCTTTTTCTCAATCAGGATTACCTCAACCGGAAAATTATTGACAGTTTTGCCCAGTAAATCGCTCGCGCTTGCAAAAGCTTCTTCAGGGGTATTGGCAAATTGAATGAGCCCCTTTGAAAAACGGCTGGTTGTCCATGCCTGGGCCTTAAGTACCACTGGCCCGGAAATTTCCTCAAAAATATTTTTAGCCTCTTCCGGAGAATATGCCGGTTTACCTTCCGGGATTGCGATACCATTTTCTTTTAACAGAGTTTTTCCCTGATACTCGTGAATTCGAGCCACTACTCTTCCTCATTTATAATTGGATAAAGGTGAATTTAATATATTTTGGCATTTAGAAAAAAGGTTTTTCAAAACTTGCAGATGCTTAATGTTAGGATTTTAGCAATACATCTCAACTTTGTTATATTAAAAAAAGTAAAAACACTCTCTTTGTGAAAGTTTCGATAACAAACAACACCAATAAACATTGCACATTAATTCAAATTAACTTATTTTTTAGACATTAATTTTTTATCAATAAGTTCTCAGAGGAATAAGATGGTCCAAAACTATATTGAAAAAATTGCTCAACAGTATGCAGTTGATTTGGACGAGGGACAAACAGTTCAAAGCGGTGACTACATTTCCATTCAACCCGATTACATAATGACTCACGATAATACGGGGGCTGTAATTCCAAAATTCAAAAAGATAGGTGCTAAGAAGATGGCCAATCCCCGGCAACCGGTATTCACTCTTGATCATAATGTACAGGATACCAGCGAAAAAAATCTGGAAAAATATGCCAATATTCAAGCATTTGCTAGAGAAATGGGGGTTGATTTCTATCCTGCAGGGCGGGGAATAGGACATCAGATCATGTGTGAGGAGGGTTATGCCTGGCCGGGTACAATGGTTGTTGCATCTGATAGTCACTCGAATATGTATGGTGGCTTAGGTTGTCTGGGAACACCGGTTGTAAGAACAGATGCCGCAGCGATTTGGGCTACCGGTCGAACCTGGTGGCAGGTGCCTCCCGTCGCGAGGGTGATTTTAAACGGAAAATTGAGGGAAGGAGTTACGGGTAAGGATGTAATTATAGCACTTTGTGGGTTTTTCAACAACGATGAAGTGCTAAACCACGCCGTTGAATTTTCCGGTGACGGGGTAAAACATCTTCCAATCGGTGAACGCCTGACGATTGCCAACATGACAACCGAATGGGGAGCATTGGCGGGTGTATTCCCGGTTGATGAAATTACCCTTGAATGGTTAAAGAAACGGGCTGCTCTTATCAGGGTAAGAGGACTGTCGGGTGTGCCTTCAGATGAGGATGGAAACGGAGAGCATCCGCGGCTAAACGAGGAAAGGATACACGAGCTTGAGAATCGTATCCAGGAGCTTGCGGCGGGCGACAACTGCTATTATTCCAGAGAATTAACCCTAAATTTGGAAACTGTTGAACCATTTGTTTCCGGACCGAACTCGGTGAAGGTGAGGACATCTGTTGCGGATTTGAGAAAGAAAGATGTAAAGATTGACAAAGCGTATCTTGTATCCTGTGTAAACAGCCGCACAGAAGATCTTGCTGAAGCGGCGAAGGTTGTTCGTGGAAAAAAGGTTGCACCAGGTGTGGAATTTTATGTTGCTGCAGCCTCCAGCGAAGTGCAGCAAGAAAGTGAAAAACGAGGGGATTGGCAAACACTTCTCACTGCCGGGGCTATTCCTCTTCCGCCGGGATGTGGCCCCTGTATTGGACTGGGTATCGGGCTGCTGCAGGATGGTGAGGTGGGCATATCGGCAACAAATCGAAATTTTAAAGGAAGAATGGGATCACGAGAGGCTTTTGCGTATCTCGGCTCTCCTGCGGTTGTGGCAGCCTCTGCGATTTCGGGCAAAATCGACTATAATCTTCACTTTGAATCTCTCAAAACAGAGGGAAAGGTGATTGAGGATGAAAAACCCGAATCCGCTGAAATGGACACAAAAATATTGCCGGGCTTTCCCGAACTAATGGAGGGCAACCTGATTTTTTGTTATCAGGATAATTTGAATACGGATGGGATTTATCCGGGAAAATACACCTATATCGATGAATTTACAGCCGAGCAGCAAGCTGCGGTGGTCATGGAAAATTATGATCCTGAATTCGGGGCAATTGTTGAACAGGGTGATATTTTAGTGGTGGGGTTTAATTTTGGTACCGGAAGTTCCCGGGAACAAGCCGCCACTGCTCTGAAATACCGTGGCATCCAATTAGTTATCGGAGGCTCGTTTAGTGAAACATATAAGCGCAATGCATTAAATAATGGATTTTTGATTATCGAGGCACCCAAATTGGTTCAGGACTTAAAGAAGGAACATGGTACCCAAAAACTGACTGTTAGAGAAGGCGACAAACTTTCAGTCAATTTCAAAAAATCTTTTGTCCAGTTTAAAGATAAGACCTACCAGATTGGTCCCGTTGGTGCGGCTGCCCAGGAGCTTGTTCTGGTTGGAGGCTTGGAGAATTGGGTAAAGAAACAAGTCGGTTAAGATCTACAAATTCTTCTCTCTAGATTATGCATCCGACTAACTTTGCAGAATAAAATTAAAAACCGACGAATCGATTTCCACCGAATGTCTCAGCTTTTCATTTACAACAATATTTATTCTGTCGCCATACCTGGAAAGTTTATGGAGGAGACGTTTCAGATGTTTATGGTGTCTCTCGTGAAGTACTTCGATACGTAGAGTAATCGAGGATGCACTATCCTTCAAAAGTTTCTCGAGGTGATGTTCTGCCCGCTTGAAAAAGTCTTTTTCCAGAATTCCCTTTAAATGAATTGATAGATGAGTTGCTTTGTTCTTAACTTGATTTAAAGATACTTCCAGAGAACCACGATCGAGGTAATGCTCAAAGGCGCTTTTAAGTATTTCGGAGTACTTGCGGGCAATTTGATTGGTGGCCTCAAATTCATGAATGAAGTTTCTGTCAACGAAATCCCTCATTGACATTCCAAATACCCAATCCTGGACAACCACTGGTATTAATCTTGGTCTCAAATAAGGAAAAGTTCTCAAAAAGTGATAAAACCATCGTAGTTTCCCTTTTCTTAGAGTCTGGATTACAAAATTCTTTATTACCCCAAACTGACCTTTATCGGAGTAAGAATAGTTCCAAACTGGCTTTTTGAGAAAGCGGGTTTTGTTTCGAATCCGCTTTGCAATGTTACTGTAATCTACTAAGCGCATATACAATTCCCGATACCCATCTACCATTTCACTGTAGGTCATATTTTTCGGGATAAAATTTGTGCCTAGCTTTGTGTTGTCAGTGCTATTATCCGCATGAATCAATCTTCCTTCTTTCTCAAGTCGTTCGTATAACGGTGTTTTGGGAAGAGCTGTTAATAGTCCCACCATCGCGATTTGAATTCCGGAGTCGGTGATAAAATTGTACTGTTTGTCAAAGATTGAGGTGGTGTCGTTATCGAATCCAACGATGAAGCCGGCATAAATCTCAATACCATACGAGTAAATGTGCCGGATCGAAGAAAGCATATCATGCCGAGTATTTTGATACTTTTTCGTTTCTTTTAAACTCTCTTCATCAGGAGACTCAATTCCGATGAACACCCATTTAAAGTTTGCTTCACGAAATAGGTGCAGTAATTCGTCGTCCTGGGCCATGTTCAAAGATGCTTCGGTACCGAATTGGAACCAGTAATTGTGTTTGGTTTGATATTCACGGAGAAATTGTAATAATTCTTTGGCAACCTTTTTATTTCCAATAAGATTATCATCCACATAAAAGGCGCTTTTTATATTTAACTCTCTTAGCATATCCAATTCCCGACCTACTTGTTCCATTGATTTTGTGCGAGGTTTCCGGCCGAACATGACAATGATATCACAAAATTCACAACGGAAGGGGCAGCCTCTGGAGAACTGCAAGCTGACCGAACGATATTTTTTTAAATCCAAAAGATCGAAGCGTGGTACCGGGGAATCGGTGATATCAACCTCGCCGGTTTCTTGATACAGTTTTTTGGGGTGACCGATAATGAAGTCCTTACAAAATTCTTTCCAGATATATTCTGCCTCACCGGATACCACCGTATCAGCAAGGTCTTCATATAATTCCGGGCACAAGGAAGCATAGCTCCCGCCGGCAACCATGTAAAATCCCTTTTTACGGTAAAATTTCAGTAATTCCTTTTGCCGGCTAAATTGTACTCCCATGCCACAGATTCCAATCAAATCTGCTTCAGGATTTAGCGGGATGGTTTCAATATTCTCATCAATGATCTCAATTTTCCAGTCAGGAGGACAAAGCGCAGCCAACGTGGCAAGCCCTAATGGAGGATTTGTAGTTCTTTTGTCCGGTACAATTGAATCCGAAGCCCATTTAAAACTCCAAAAACTTTCGGGGAATTTTGGGTTGATGAGTAGCAATTTCATGATGGTGAACTTTCCGCTAAATTTTAAAACCTGTAAGGCATTTAATTGACAGCCTTATAAAATTTGAATATTCTTCTTTTAAATAATGGATTAATTACTTTGGAGCCTTGAAATTATCCTACAATTTATCGATTGGGAAAAAAATAAGATGAGGATGACATCCGGACTCTTTTTAAGATAACAGTTATTTTTTATAAATTCAATAAAGATTATCGGATAATTGTATTTTATTTTAATATTTACATGCTTGAGAAGTATTAATCAGCGTTTAATGAGTGATCAGTATGCCAGTTATTTTTTCGCAAAGAGTCAATAATTTGAAGCCCTCTATGCCCAAAAATGGGGTGTTCTTCTTTCGAAAGTTCCTCGGCAAGTGTTATTGCCACTTTTCCAGGAGGCAGGCTAGAATTTTTACTTTCATTCAAAACCTTTAAACTGGTTTGGTAAATAGAATATTCCCACTCTCTATTTAAATGTTTCTCAATGTAAGTGTCGTTGTTCACATATCCGTATTGTTCATTGGCACAATTGACGATTCCCATACGGTTTGTTAAAAAATCCGGAATATAAATGATACCAAGATCGTGTAATAATAAATCGTCCCGTTCCGTATCCTCAAGCTGGTTATTTGAAGCTCCGCATACAATCCGGGCCTTAATATTTGGGATGGTTCGTTCGTTCAATATTGCGCCGGTTGCACAGGGTGAAAGTATATCGCACTCTTCTTCAAAAATGCTATCATCATCAATTGTAGCCAATTTAATTCTAAGGTTTTTGTCTTTAAATTTTTCCATAAGATTATATAATCTTGCTTGACTAATATCACTTACGATTATTTTTTTAACTCCCCGATCAAACAGAATACCAATCAGTGGTTTACCCACGTTGCCAGCTCCCTGAATCGCAACCGTTTTGTTCTTTAATGATTCTCTGGAATGAAAAAACAATGCCGCTTCCATGCCGGAAATGACTCCTCTCGCTGTAGGGACGGATGGATTGCCACTTCCCCCCAAAGATTCCGGAATACAGGTTGTAAAACGGGTTTGAGAAAAGACATTCTTCATGTCAGTTACACTTGTACCCGCGTCTTCAGCCGTCACATAACAGCCCTTAAGGGATGTGATAAAAGATCCGTATTCCCGGTAGATTGCTTTACGAAAATCAAAATCATTTTTGTCGATTGCGGGATTATGTGCAATCACACCTTTCCCGCCTCCCCACCACAAACCTGCCAGTGCGTTTTTCAGTGTCATCCCTTTTGCCAAGCGAAGACCATCCCTCATATATTCCTCTATGCGCTGGTAAGTCCAGAATCGCACACCGCCTGCTGCCTGTCCTCGATTGGTTTGATGAATAAATGCGCCAAAAAGAACATCATGATGCTTGCTTATTTGAAAGAAGAGTCCCTCGTGTTTTGAAAAATCACGTTCGTCAGAATTTAAAAAATCACTGATCTCCCGTAGTTCAGGATGAGAAGCAACCACTTCTTTTTTCTGAAAATCGTAAACGAAGTAAAATCGAAAAATATTTTTTGATTTTAGATGATTGATAAATTCCTGTGGATTTCTGTATAACAAATTAATTTTGTTCATTTCAATTCCTCGTCAATATTATGATTAAACAACGGCAGTTGATTGCAGTTGATTCCGGTAATCGGTCTCAATCTTTATTTTAGGACTGATAATTTCCAGACCTTCATAAAATTCTCCCCGGTCAATAACCTCACCCGTTGCTGCAGAAAGGATTGACAACCAGAGCGCATTCTCAAAACCAAAATAAAACATAAAGAGTGGGATAACAAAACCTAAAAATATCCTGAAGAAGCTCAATATGAGTCTTCGTGGATAAATTTTCTTTCTAAGAATTATTGCTCCGCGGAGGTAAAGTAGTAATTTAATTGAACCCATAATTCCAAAAAGTATAGGATTCCCGGCTATTATACCCGTGAAATAAAACCCGGTTAAAAAAACCTGCGCACTATGGAATCCTTGAGGCTTGATTTGTGGAATCACTGAATAGACTTTGTCCATGCAGAAAAGCGAAATAAAGCCAAATACTGCCGCGGCCCATCCAAGTATTTGATTGTCAGGACTCAATAGCAGGTAAATACCCGATAATAACAGAAAATCGGTGTAAAAAATGATTTCACGGCTCAACCAGGATCGCCGCCAGTTCCGGAGTGCCTTGTGTGCCCGAAATTTTTTGCCCAGATGGAGGGTACTGATACCCATTCCTGTAATTCCCAATAAGAGAAAAATCGCTGGATTAATTGTTACTAGACTCATTAGCGAGGCTGTGACAAAAGCGGAAAGGGTTGTGGCGATTAATGAAAACACCAAAAGCGACCATTCGGATTTTAAATTAACCTTTGATTTTGAGTTGGTGCTAATTTGGAGAAATGCTGTTGACAAGTCATTCAATGAATTTTGGCTGCTTATGCTAAACCGCGGCCGAGCACTTCTCAACGGAATGAAATTTATGGAAGGTTGAATATCCGTCTCGGGAAATCCCGGTATGTGGCCCGGTTCAAATTCTGGTCCTGTATCCCCTAATTGTAATGCCCCGGTCGGGCAAAGCGCTACACAGGCAGGTTCCAATCCCACGCTGAGCCGATGATTACAAAAGGTGCATTTTCCCATTACTCCGTTAGTTTTGCTGAATTTCGGTGCATCATAGGGACACACCCATGAACAGTATTTGCAGCCAATACATTGTTCCTGATCAATTAATACGGCTCCTGTTGTTTCATCTCTTGAATATGCCAGGGCAGGGCAGTATTTCATACAAGGAGCATCGCCACAGTGGTTACAGGCAAGCGATAAATGGAGAACCGGAAGGTCCGGATGGTGATTCTCATTAAATGTATAAATTTGCCGCCAATCAGTGTTCAACTCCAGTTCATTCTCGATGGAACAGGCTATTTGGCAGGTTCCACAGCCGGTGCATTTGTTGAGGTCAAAGAGGAATCGGTTTTGCATCATTAAATTTTTTCGATTTCTACCAGATTATCATGAAAAGCAGCACCATAACCCATATCGGTCTCACGACCAAACGAACAAAAATTGACTGTACCGCCTTCGCTAATCCACCAGCCATTTGTAATGGAAATACATCCCGGTTTTATGCCCCAATCATATTTGGCTTCCACTGTCAGTGATCCTCTGTCATTAAAAATTCTTACCAAGGATTTGTTTTCGATCCCGCGTTTTTTTGCGTCCTCAGGATTCACCGAAACCTGTGGTTTTGGGCTTAGTTTGCGAATCATTTCCAGATTATTGAATTGTGAATGGATGCGGTTTTTTGTATTCGGTGTCATTAGGTAAAGCGAATATTTTTGTAATTCCGCTGAATTTCTTTTTATTGATTCAATAGGTTCCCTGTAATCTGGAATGGTTCGCACTCCCCATCTTTTGTTTGCTTCGGCAGAGACTAATTCAATTTTTCCCGATGGTGTTTTGAATTCTAGATCCGAAAAGGCAATTTCCTGGTTTCCCGAGGCAAGAACCGGTCCCTTTCTTAATCGCTCCAGTGTTGTTTCCGGAAATGGCTCCAGTTTTTTTGTTAAAAATTTCTCGATTTCTTCATCTGACACGCCGGGAATTCTGCCATTTAATTGACCATCACTGAATCCCATTCGTTTGGCAAGCAAGTAATAAATTTCTGACTCCGGCTTCACATTGCCCGGCGGTTCGATCACCTTTTGTTTTAATTGAATGTAGGGATGCCAGTAGGCTCCGATAACGTCGGACTGCTCAAACATGGTTTTGGCCGGGAGAATAATATCTGCTTCCCGGGCAGTATCGGTAAAAAATTGCTCCACCACCACGCGAAAGCCCAGAGACCGAAATGCTTTCAGAACAGTATTCGTTTCGGGATTTTGAGTAACCGGATTGCCTCGTTCCACCCAGATCATTTTTAAAGGTGGATTTGTTTCTGCGAGCATATCCCTTCCAAGTTTGGCGGTGGAAATGGAAATACGGGCTATACCATCCGGTTTTTCCGGTGGATAGAATGCAATGGGATCCAATACTTTGTCAAAAATATGGCTCTGCAAGTTTGCATATATCCAGCCGGCACCCGGCTTGCCAATATTCCCGGTAATAGCAAGTAAAGCAAGGATAGCTCTCATGGTCTGCCCGCTGTTTGTATAGCGCTGCATTCCGAAGCCAGTGTTGATGGTCACCGGTTTGATGGTGCCAATATTCTCTGCCAGCCGATAGATATGTTTGAGCGGAATATCGGTAATCTTTTCGGCCCGTTCAGGTGTGAACTGGAGAACACTTTCTCGATAGTCCTCAAACCCCAGAACATAGCTATCAATAAACGTCTGTTCGACAAATCCTTCTTTGATCAGGGTATGACCAAGGGCCAGTGCAAGGGCGCCATCCGTGCCGGGTCTCGGTTGAATGAGTAGCTCCGCCTGCTCTGAAGATTGGGTTCGGCGAGGGTCGATGACAACAAGTTTTCCGCCATTCTCGATAGCTTTTTCGATAAAAACCATCTGGTGAATATTGGTTTCGGCAGAATTTTTTCCCCAGAGAATGATTAATTTTGCGTTGGCAATATCCCATGGCACATTGTGCTTATTCTCCCCTAGCGTCAGGCGGGTTGCTTCAAGACCGGCCGGCCAGCAGAGATCGCCATAGGTGGTTGTGTAGCCACCCACTAACCGCCAAAAATTTGCTCCGACGGCATTCAGCAATCCTTTGGTTCCGCTGGCAGCATAATAGAATATGCTCTGCGGTCCGAAATTTTCTTTAAAATAAATAAGCTTTGATACGATTAGATCGAGCGCTTCATCCCAGCCAATTTTCTCAAACCTGTCAGTTCCGCGTATTTTTTTAAGCGGGTCTAAAATTCTGGCCGGGGAGTGTACTCTTTCAACATAGCTTAAGCCTTTCAGGCAAACGCCTTCCGGTGTAGCCAGGTTATCGGGCAGTGCTTCAATTCTGCGAAGTCGTCCATTTTCAACCTGAACCTTCATGCTGCAGGTGCTGTAACAGTTTCTTGGGCAGGCGGTGATGTATTCAAGATTATTTTTATTGGTCATGATGGTTTGATTGGCATCACCTGAAATTTGAGATCAAATTGTATTCCATATTCAATTATTTGAGATTCAGTTTAATATTAATTTGAATTTATAGAATACAACCATTTTTAACCAATAGAATATTCATAGATCGGCTTTAAAGATGTGATAATCTTATTTCAAAAAAACTACTGGGGGATTATGGATGATTAAACATATTGTCATGTGGAGACTACACGATTTTGCTGATAACAAAACCAAATCTGAAAATGCTAAATTATTGAAGAATATGTTCTCAGATTTACCTTCACGGATAGAAAGAATCAGGTTTATGGAGGTGGGGATAAATCTCTATCAAACAGGATCTGCCTCTGACGTGGTCCTTTACTCCGGGTTCGACTCGATTGAACATCTGAGGAGTTATCAGAATCATCCCGCCAATCAAAAAATGGCCCGCTTTTTGAATCTGGTCCGGTCCGAGAAAAGAGTTGTGGATTATGAAGTTTGATATCAATCCGTTCTGAGTTTCACAGTACCGCTAAATTATACTTTCTTTGGATTAATCCCTCTTTTAAGAATATATTCTTTACTATTCGGTTTAAATCAATTTTGGAGAAATTTATGAAGAAGTACTTTTCTGGCTGCCTGAATATATCATTGTTCTGTATTGGTATATTTACCTCAATTGCCGCCCAGCAACTTCCCTCCGGAATATATCACGAAACACGGCCACGCGACATTGACATTCTTCATTATAAAGCAGAGTTAATGTTGGATTTTACTAAATTGGGTATTTCCGGTGTTGCGACAATGGAAATTACCCCCATCAAAGCTATCGATCAATTCTCGCTCGATGCCTTTAAACTGGACATTGGGAGAATAAGTTTATCAACCGCCGGCGGAAGGCAAACGCTGCAATTCCAGAATAAAGATTCGCTAGTCGTGATAAATCTTGAGAAGGCTTATTCAATAGACGATACGCTCACAATTGCAGTTGAATATGCAGCCGCTCCAAACGCAGGAATGTATTTTCAAAAAGATCATGATCACCCCGGAAAATATTTTGTATTTACTTATGGAGAAGGGGGACTGCACTCCAACTGGCTACCAATTTATAATGAGGTGAATGATAAATTTTCGACTGAAATGGTAATCACGGTACCATCGGATTACAAGGTGGTTTCCAATGGCAGATTAATGAGTGTCTTGAAGAGCGGTAAAAAAGAAACCTATCACTGGAAGCAGGAATTACCACATTCCAACTATCTTATTTCCATTTATGTTGGTGAGTTTGACCAAGATAAATTGCCCGCTGCATTTGATAAAATCCCCTTAAATATCTGGGTTCCGAAGGGCAGGTTAAAAGAGGGAGAATTTGTTTTCAAAAATACTACAAAAATGGTTGAGTATTTCTCCAGACGGTTCAGCTATCTTTACCCATGGGAGAAATATGATCAGATTGCCATCCCAGATTACTCCATTGGAGCAATGGAGCACACCTCCGTAACCGGACTTCGGGCATCGCTGTTAAGAACCGACTCTGTTCCAGCCAGTACCGCACCGAATTTTAATCGATACAACGATATTTGGACTGCTGAGAGCTTGATATCGCACGAGCTCGCGCACCATTGGTTTGGCAATAATGTGACCTGCAGAAACCTCGGTTTTATCTGGCTGAATGAGAGTTTTGCCACCTTTTGTCAATTTTTATGGGATGAGGAGTATTATGGAAAAAATATGTACTATCTGGACCTCATGGAAGCTTTCGACCGGTATTTAGAGTATGTGGATGAGAAGCACATCATTCGACCTCTGGAATATCATTTTTTTGACACTCCGACAGAAATTTACAATGAGGAACACACTTATTTAAAAGGTGCTCTGATTTTGAATATGTTGAGGTCCTATCTGGGTGATGATGTCTTTTTCAGAGCATTGACAGGTTATCTTGAAAAATATGAATTTTCCAATGTTGAAACTTCTGATTTTCGGATTACTTTGGGGGAATTAACCGGAGAGAATTTGGCCTGGTTTTTTGACGATTGGATTTATGGCGCCGGTCACCCGGTTTTAGAGGTTAAGTATGATTATCTCCCAAATCGCAACCTCATCGAACTGGCTGTTAAACAAGTCCAGCCCTTGGTTGAAGGCCAGGATTTATTTAGTATTCCTGTGGAAATTAGAGTGGTTACGGAGAAGGAAGAAGAAATTTACCAAATATGGATTGAGGAAGAGATTGAGCACTACTTGTTTGAGTGTAATACGGAACCCCTATTGGTTAGTTTTGACGGCAAGGGAAATATTCTGGCAGAAATCAAATTTGACAAACCAATTGGAGAAATAATCTATCAAATACGAAACGATGAAATTCCCGGTCAATTGCGGGCGCTTCGACAAATTGCAGAACATTTTCCTGGGCGGGAAGAAACCGTTTCAATATTTTCTGAAATTCTCAACGATCCGAACCTTTTTTGGGGATTAAAAGCCGAGGCAGCAAGAAATCTCGGAAAACTCAACCATGCGAATGTATCTAACTTAATACAAACTGTCCTATCACAGCTGGATTATCATATCAGAAAAGCGGCTGTATTGGCGTTAACTGATATGGATAACAAATTTGCAGAGAAAACTTTGCTGCAGGTCATCGAAAATGATATTGAGAATGATGTTGTTGGAACAGCTATTGTTGCTCTGGCCAGAGTCAATCCGGAAAGAAATGTGGATTACATCACCAACCAAATTGAACGACCATCCTGGTACAATGAGATTACCATTGCCTGTTTAAAAGCGTTTGAAATCGTTGCAGATGAAAGGAACGTACCGCACATAAAAAAGTTTGCCCATGAGAAGTACAATCAATTTGTTCGTGAGGCTGCATTACATGCCTGGAAAAGTTCCGCACCACAGGATGACGAGCTTCATAGCACTTTAATAAGAATTCTCGATTTTGCACCCTTTGGCGTGCAACTGCCGGCAATAGAAATGCTGGGAGATTTAAGAGTAAATAAAGCAATACCGGTGCTCGAAGGTATTCTCAAGAATTCCGGCGATATTCACTTCCGGAGCGCAGCGAGTTTGGCATTGAAAAAAATTTCACGGGTAGAGAACCCATCATTTTAGTTTCTCGCAATGTTATTTCACCGGTGTGTCTTCAAAAGAGTTCGCCAAGTCCGGGAGTAAGGTAAGAATAGTTGATATAATAAGAATAGTGCACAGTATTTGATCAGTGCAGGGCAAATGAAGCTTCCGGTTGGTTTTATTCGATTTTCATTCCCACTTCTGCCGCAACTCGGGGATGAACCAGTTTTCCTTTTAGCGTATTTAGCCCTCTTTTTAGTTCCGGGATCGACTCGATAGCACTTTCAATATCGGATTCTCCGATTTCCAACAAATAGGGTAATATGGCATTTGAGTGGGCATAGCTTCCGGTTCGGGCAACCCGAGATGGGACGTTGGGGACGCAATAATGGATAATGCCTTCTTCAACGTATGAGGGATTGGCGAGTGTGGTAGGATGGCTTGTTTCAGCATTGCCGCCGCTGTTGATGGCAAAATCAATAAGAACGGTTCTAGGATTCATCTTTCTCAACATTTCCCGTGTGACCAATATAGGCGCCTTTTCCCCGGGTTTTGCTGCGGTACAAATGAGCACATCAGCGAACGCTACGGCTTTCGCGATGTTGTGAGGATTTGCAAACATCGTCGCAATTTTTCCCGCAAACATTTCATCGATTTTCTGCAACGCTTCCATATTTTCGTCAATCAGCGTCACCTGCGTGCCAAATTCATTAAAAATTCGTGCGGCATTGGTGCCTAGTACTCCAGCACCCAAAATAACAACTGCAGCCGAGGGTGTGCCGGGAACGCCGCTGAGCAGTATCCCCCTTCCCCCTTTCAAACTGTCCAACAATTCTCCGGCAATGATGGGAGCCATTCTACCGGCAATTTCACTGGTGGTTTTCAGGATTGGTAAGGTTTCGTCATCCGCCTCTATGGTTTCATATCCGATGGCCGTGATCTCTTTTTCAAGCAATGTATTTAATAGATCCTTGGATGCCACAGCTAGATGCAGGAAACTGAAAATCGTTTGCGAAGAAATAAAGTATTTATACTCATCCTCAATGGGACGTCCGACTTTTAGAACAACATCCGCCCTTCCGTATGCCTCCTGAGGGCTATATACCACATGCGCCCCCACCGCCTCAAAATCGTCGTTACTAAAGCCGGCACGTTCACCAGCAGATTGCTCCACATAAACCTGGTGTCCTGCCCTTATCAGCGAATCAACCGCGACAGGTGTAAGTCCCACCCTGGATTCCAGCGGCCTTACTTCTTTTGGGACTCCAAAAATCATGATGTGAATCCTTCTTAAGAATTTTGATTAATAGATTAGAGAGTAATCTTGTTTTGACATGAAATTCGTTCGCTTCCAGGAATCGAGATATAAAACTGTAGTCTAGTCTTAATGTGAATGAACTAGAGTTACTCAATTTTTGAACTTATCCCCCACACTTCACTCTATAGTGCCGAATCTTATAATCAAAAGACACTCATGCTCTTTTCTTCATAAGGATTCTTATAAAAATCCATGATTTGTGCCCGGATTCCCTCCAGATGTTCCTGCATCATTCGGCCGAAATGTTTCATTAGAACATACCCAAGATGGTGGTCTTGTTCCTGTTTATCGCGAAGGCATTTACCATCCATTTCCAATACCCTGGTTAGAACCATTGCCCGGGCATCGAAATGCCATTTGTAAGGTGGAAACAGCCAGGACCACCCAAACACTTCACCGGTTCCCTCCGTATCAATAATGACACACTTCTTGTTAGGAAGTTTTATCTCTGCAGATACCATCCCAAATCGAACCAGATAAAATTTCTCCGCCTTTTCCCCGGTGCGAAATATGAATTCACCTGGTTGATATTTTACATTTTTGGCGCATCCGGTAATTGTTTCAAGATACTCTTTCGGCAGGTCTGCGAAAAAGGGATGCTCCTGTAAAATGGGTAATAAAGTTTCCATTAATCCCTCCCTAAATTATGCTCATCATGAACTAGTAATATTTAGAATCATATTCGCTTAGACGTCAACACCCAATATAGAAAACAAGTTTTAATCCGATAGATACAACTCAAAGCATTTGAATAAAATTCAGTAAAACCGCAATAACATTGATAAATATTTTTGGTTGTAATCCGCTATCATCCTTACTCTTGTTTGAAATCTAACTGTTATACCTTTATTTTTCAATATATATTTCATTTGGAAAAGTGGCATTATTTTGATATATGATTGATTGTTTCGCTTTTGTCACCAAAATTGTACTTTTGAAATACTGTGGAGAGAGACATGAAAGAAGAATTTGCACTGACGAATCCTATCTCCCTGTTGGTTGGTAAGCCCCGGGAAGAATTTACGAGAGAAGATTTCGTCAAAATTATTGAAGAGAAAAAAATTGAAAGAATTACTTTCCATTACACTGGACTCGACGGAAAGTTAAAAGAACTTAAACTGCCTGTCGCAAATAAAAAACAGGCCGAGATGATTCTCGCTGACGGTGAACGAGTGGATGGATCTTCTCTGTTCAAAGGTATGGTCGACGTCGCCCTCTCCGACCTGTATGTGGTGCCTGTGTATAAAACCGCATTCATCAATCCAATTGAAGCGGGCAGTCTGGATTTTCTTTGTCGTTACTTAACCGAGGGAGGTGAATTGGCACCCTTCGCGCTGGAAAATATTCTCCACAAGGCGAATCAGCTTTTCGTACAAAACACAGGACATGAATTGTATGCACTAGGTGAATTGGAATTTTTTTTAATGCACGAACCCGGCACTCAGTTGTATACAACATCGAAACAGCGCGGCTACCATGCTTCCGGTCCGTATATTAAGTCGGGAAAATTGCTGGATGAAATGGTGCACTATATTACTCAAATTACCGGTGCAGTCAAATATGCCCACAGCGAGGTTGGCTATATTGAAAGTGTTCGGAGTAATGTTGAGGAAATCAGAGGAAAACAGGCTGAACAGTTAGAAATCGAGTTTTTGCCCACCCCGATTGAAGATACTGCAGATATTCTTATATTATCCCGCTGGCTAATCAGAAATATTGCTTACAAGCATGGATGTGTGGTTACTTTCGCGCCAAAAGTGGAGGAGGGGGTTGCCGGTAATGGGATGCATTTTCATATGCAAATCCGCAAAAAAGGCATGAGTGTCATGTCGAATAGCGAACAGAAATTGTCGGATGAAGCCCGAATGCTTATAGGAGGATTATGTGCTTACGCAGACTCTCTGACGTCATTTGGTAATACGGTGTCATCAGCGTTCTTACGTCTGGTCCCAAACCAGGAAGCCCCTACCAGAATCTGCTGGAGTGATTTAAACCGAAGCGCCATGATCCGCGTACCTTTGGGATGGGCAAAGAAAAATAATTTGGCCAGTATGTTAAATCCGCAGCAAACGAGTACTTTTAATGAACAGGGTAGCCGCCAGACTGTTGAATTGCGAAGTCCTGATGGTAGTGCAATTATACATCTTCTTCTGGCTGGAATTACCATGGCGGCCGAGTGGGGTTTAACTCATCCCGAGTCACTGGAAACTGCAAAAAAATTGTATGTGTCGGGAAATATTTTTAAAGACAAAAAACTGCTAAACAAATTAGCATCCTTACCAACCAGTTGCGTTTCTTCCGCAAAAGTGCTGCTAAAAAAGCGCCATCTTTATGAAAGAGACAATGTGTTCCCAAAGAGTGTAATTGATTATGTGGCGAATCTATTGATGAAGGAAAATGATGAAGACATCAATCAAAAATTAGTTGACCTTCCAGCTGATGACCGGCTTCATGAAACCAGAAAAATAATGCATAAGGATTTACACCGACATTAGGCAATTTTTCGCACTTCTCCGCCAAATTCTATTCCCAAATCCTTCAAGAACTGAAGAGGAGGGATACCGCCGATATAGACAAAAACATAATCGTTTGGAAATTCTATTTGGTTTTCTCCAACGACCATTACCACTGATTTTTCCTTAATCTGGAGTACTTGTGAATTAAAGTAAGGAATAACCTTTTTGCTCCTGATCAGGTCATCAATTCGATCCTGGTTTTTTTTCTTGATTCGGAAGAATTTATTTTTCCGATAAGAAATAGCCACATTATTTCCCTTTTGCCGCGCCAGTCCAATAGCTGCTTCAACGGTACTATCACCACCACCTACCACCAAAATATTGCAGTTTTCATAAGATTTGGCATCGATTAGCTGGTACATTACCTTAGATTGATGTTCGCCCTTTACTCCAAGTTTTCGGGGAATACCTCGACGACCCATTGCAAGTACAACCCGCTTAGCCCTGAAGTTGCCCCCACTGGTAGAAATTTTAAAGTATTTATTGGGTTTCTGTACACTTTCAACTTTATGATTTGTGAAAATAGTTATGGCAAATTGCTGAATGATTTTTTTCCAGATTTCAAGTAGAATCTCTTTGGAATATTCATCTCGGTCTAACCAGCCGTATAGAGGAATCTCAATTTTTTGGGTCATAACCAGTTTCCGGCGGGGATATTGAAGCACAGTTCCCCCTGGATCCTGTTGATCCAAAACCACATACGAAAGCCCATGTTGAATAGCGGTTAAGGCTGCACTCAATCCGGCAGGTCCGGCACCGACAATGGCAACATCTTTTACTTCATTATTTCCGAAAGATTGAAGGTTTTTGGCAATGGCATCTACGACTAATTTACCCTGGGAGACCGCATTCCGGATGAGTGAAAGCCCGCCTAATTCTCCAGCTATGTACAATCCGGAAACGGTTGTTTCGTTTTCCGGAGATAAGATGGGGATATCAGGGCGGGTGGTTATATCTCCAAGTCCTACCTTAAGTGCTCCAACTGGACAAACGGGTTCGCACTGCGCGTGACCAACACATCGCAATCCGTTAATAATTGTGGCTTTTCCGAAAACTACACCTAATACATCGCCCTCAGGGCATGCTTCGACGCAGGAACCACATCCTATACAGAGGGAGTCATCAATTAACGGATATTGGGCCTTGGGTCTGTCGATTCCAAGGGATTTTGCTTCTTTCTTTCGTTCAACATCCAATTTCTGGCGCTTACGAAATTTAATAATATAGGGGATGAATATAAGCGCTATTACAAAAACTGTAATAGCCCAAATAAACAAAGATTCCATATGACAATTATTTCTATTAGACCCTTAATGATTTAATTGCTTTGCACAGTTCAGTCAATTTAGATCAGTGCTTCGCAAATTTTCCAAATCAAAATATATTTTAGAACCGGTAGCCGATTTCACCAAAAAATTTATCACCTTCAATATCACCGCTCAATCCGGCCTCATACTCAGCAGAAAGAAATAATCTTCGATATAATTGAAATTGCCCGCTAAATCTTAGCCAGCGATTATTAACTTCCGTAGGAGTAGTACTGGATTTATAATAATAATTTCCATAGGTTACACTAAGACAATTGCCGCCCGCAAAATATTTTCCCAGTCGAGCCGAATAGTTGCTTCCATCGCTGGAGGGATTAGAAAATCCCGCACCTATAAGATTGATAAATACACCCCGCACAATCAAATTTGATTTATTCAATCCTATCGAAAAGGAATTTGTCGATTCAGAATCTCCTTCTCTCTTTCGGTAACCAAGGTTTAAGTAAATGGAAAATTGTGCCGGTAAACGCAAGGTGATATATCCCCGAATACCTCTCCGGAGGTTGTCATCAAAAAGGCTATCCGGCATGGACATTACCTCGTAGCTCCAGTAATTTTTGCGGTTGTCATAACTGAGGCCTATTTTCACCGGATCCGATACCTGATAAAACGCCGAAACGTAGAAATTGGACAAAGCGACGCTTTTTCCGCTTTTTTCTTCGCGCCATTTACGGTTTATATCAATTTCGGCACTTTGGTAGATTTGCCAGCGGTAGGAACTTCGCAAATTATTTTGCAGATAAATAAATTCCCTGCTAACTGTCGAGGAATGATAAATACCAACTGCTGCTAACGTGCTCTCAATTCTTAGCGACTGGTAGTCCCCGGTAAAGAAATTCAGATATCCGCCATATTTTTGTAATGAGGATTGAAACTTGGAATATTGCCATTCCGGTTGAAATCCTCCCAAAATGCCAGCTCTGAAATGGGGAGAAAGGTTTAATTGTATTTGTGCACCGTCGATGTAACCCGCCCCAGAGATAAAATTAGAAATGATCCTGCCAACCTTGAAGTTAACTGGTTCAGTCTCATTCACATAACTAAATGACAGTTCATAGATTCGGTTTCGCCACTCAGTTTCGGGAATGTTGAGATTATAACTCCGGTTCCTTTGATTATACCGGGCGCGCGAATTGATGGTCAGAAATAGATTGCGGTTCCACAGATTTTCAACTTTTAATCTGAAGCGGAACGAAGGTTGCGAAAAATCAAAATCACCCTCTCCTTTATGATCAAAATGGTACATCTGGGAAGATATTGTTCCTCTTATTCGGGTAGTTCTTTGTTTTGAACTGGTGGTTCTAAAGGTTTTTTGAGCAGGTGGATCGTCAAATCTTCCAGCAGTAGAGATTTGCTCAACAGCTTCCGTAGTTATTTTGGTTGTGGACTGTTTCGTAATATAAGCACTGTTCCCGGCTAAGATTGAAGCATTTTGTTTCAAAATTTTGCATGAAGCAGAATTTTCTGAAATATAGATAATTTCTATTTCTGCAATAATTTCATTGCCATTTTTTATGACCAGCTGGTCACCAATGCTTAAACCGCTGGATTTTCCACTTTGTAAGTAGACATTCTCCGCAGAAACGTATCCAACGCGAAATACCGCTGCATCCTTTCCCCCCCAAAGCGGCGAATAAATGAGAAATAAGTAAAAGATGATTTGAAATGTTCTTTTCAATCTCTTATTTCCTTAAAGTGCAAAGTTCAAACAAGTGATCATTCAAAGTGTTAATGCCTCCCATCCGGGTGGCAATTATAACATTCCGTACTGAGATAGACATAATTTTGCACCTCCCTATGTTTGTCATCCATTTCTGACTGTCGGTGCTCATGGCAAAAGACGCATTCAAAAATGGCATAATTATTCTGGTTAACATGACAATCAGTACATACATTCCATTCACCTTGATGCGCTCCGGAGTAAATAGGGAAGTACTGATTATCGTGATCAAATGTGGTTTGTGTCCATACGATTGTATTATGACACGATTCGCAGTCTATTGGAAAACCAGCTCCCTGGTGATTTGGGTTCGTCGCAGAAATGTAGTTCTGCTCATGGCAGGAGTAACAGTCCGTGGGAGTACCGGCGTAACCTTGCTCATGACAGGAAATGCATGGTAACATAACGTGTGAACCGGTTAATGGGAATTGGGTCTGGTTATGATCAAATGTTGCCGGGGACCACCCTGCAGTGCTGTGGCACTCCATGCAATCATGACTGAAATTATTGGTAACATGATTGGGGTCGGATACGGCGACAAAATCTTGTTCATGGCAGGAGTAACAATCGATTGGGGTTTTGACATAACCGTTTGAATGACAATCGATGCATTGCAGCTGCAAATGAGCCCCGGTTAACGGGAACTGTGTTTGGTTATGATCAAATGTTGCCGGGGACCACCCTGCAGTGCTGTGACACTCCATGCAATCATGACTGAAATTATTGGTAACATGACTGGGGTCGGATACGGCGACAAAATCCTGTTCATGGCATGAGTAACAATCGGTCGGTGTTCCTGCAAAGCCTGCAGAATGGCAATCCAGACACTCCAATGTAACGTGAGCACCCGTCAGAGGGAATTGAGTTAAGTTATGATCAAAGGTGGCCGGTTGCCAACTATTCTGAGTGTGACACATGATGCAATCCTGGGGAAAACCTCCTCCCACATGGTTTGGGTCGCTAACATTTCTGAAATCGGTTTCGTGACATCCAAAACAGTCTCTCGGCAATCCCGACAATTGATTATTGACGTGGCAATCTGTGCATTTTACAAAAGCATGAACGCCCTGCAATTCAAATCCACTTGCTTCGATATGGTCAAAGCGAGCACCTTCCCATCTATCTTCAATGTGGCAAACATTGCAGTCAGTCGGGAAACCAAAAATAATATGAGATGGATCCTTACTTTCCTGGTAATCCGTCGAATGACAACTGTAGCACTCGGAAGGTGTCCCGGCAAATGTTGTTTGATGACAGGCCATGCAGTCGACCAATCTGTGTGCTCCTCTCAAAACGAACGATTCGGTATGAGGATAGATTGCCTCTTCCCAGCTTTTGTGAATTGGTAAATGACAGGTTTCGCAGTCTATACCAAAACCAGCAGCCATGTGATTGGGATTTTGACTTGATTGGTATTCGCTGATGTGGCAGCCATTGCAATCGATGGGAATGCCGTGAAACTCATATTGTTGTTCATACAGATGGCAGGCATTACAATCCACTGCTGCATGAACACCTACTAAGGGAAAACCGCGCTCGCTGTGCATTTCGTAGACATCCTTTTGATTCTTCCAGCCTGTCTCCGGATTATGGCATTGTTGACAATCGATTCCCAATTGGCCACGATGAACATCGGTATGGCAATCCACACAGGCGGTCTCTACTTCTATGAATTTCAAAGATGTGTGACAACTTCTGCAATCGACGGACTTATGCAGTCCTTCCAGAGCGAAACCGGTGTTTTCGTGGTTGAATTCAAGGGGTTTTTTTAATTTTTTCCAGGATTCCGGAGTGTGGCAATTCTGGCAATCCCATTTAATTGCACCGTGGGGGTTTTTACCATTATCCTGCGCTGCACAGAGATTTATCCAATTGCAGCATAAGATTAAAATTAATATTAGATTAATTCGATTTCTCATCGAGATCTTTTATGAACTCCTTTTCTTCTCCGTGACAGGAACGACATTTTGATTCAATCGGTTTAAACCTGACAAATTTAATGCCATTTTTTGTTTCGGTGAGGTGACACTTATAACAATTAACCGTTTTATGGGCCCCTTCCAACTTGAAGGTGGCATCTTTATCGTGGTCAAAATTATTTGGCAGCCAATTTTCAGAAGTATGGCAACGGCTGCAATCGCCTATCATTCTTTTGTTTCCAGCTACTGTGGCCACTGTGTTGAACTGTCCTTCATGCTTATCAGTGTGACAATCCTGACAAACCTTAGATAATCCCTCAAAACGTATATGTTCTCTTCCCATGGAACTATTTTCAGGGACATGGCAGGAAGTACATTTCGTCAGTTGATGTTTGCCGGTGAGCTCAAACCCGGTTTGACTGTGATCAAATTGCACAGTAAACCAGGTCTCTGTATTATGACAAAAATTGCAGCCACCCGGTGCAACATACTTGTTCAGCTGACCTCGATGGGGATCTGTATGGCATTGTTGACAATCGAGGGAAGTGAATTGGAATCTGTATGTTCTTTGTATCTTGGCATTAAACGGTTGCGTGTGACAGGCAATACAAGGGATTGCCAAATGGGCACCTTCCAATTGAAAATCCGTTTTTTGATGTTCCTGAATTGTAAAGGTTGAAGGGCTAAATCCATATACATGATGGCATTCACTGCATTCGCCCGCGGACGCTCGATGAGTGAACACCCCGTTATGAAAATCTGAATGACAGTCAGTACAGTTAGCAAATTTCAATTGATTCCTAGTTTGCCCGGAATGGTGGCATTGCTCGCACCGGACGGCCGTGTGTCTTCCGCGCAATGGAAAGTTTGTTACGTCGTGATTAAAATTTGTCTGATTGATTTTGTTCCAGCCCGCCGGGGAATGACAATCGTTACACAACGCTCCCAATTTGCCATTATGAGCATCCTGATGACATGCAGAACACTGCGCAAAGCTTGTGAGGTGATACTGCGAATAAGTCGGATCATCGGGGAATTTATTGTCTGTTACCGATTTATGACACCTTGAACAGTCAACCTGCCTGTGCTGACCGGTAAGTGAAAATTTTGTTAGGTTGTGATCAAATTTTGATGCCGGCTTCCAACCTTCCATAACGTGACAATTCAAGCATTTTCTATTCATCTGGCCGCGATGTTCGTCTCGGTGGCAGCTCAGACAACTTTTATCCAATCCAAGAAATGTTTTCTCGAGGTTCTTGTTCTTTTCTCTAAAAATTTTCTTCTCCTGAATGAACTCTGCTTTATGGCAGGAACTACATTCCAACTGGGCATGTTTTCCTTCCAGTTTAAATCCTGCATTTTTGTGATTGAAGTTTGTTTGCCCTTCTTTCCAAAAAATGAGTTTAAAATCTCGTCCCTGATGCTCAACGTGGCAGTTTTGGCATGTTGAATACTCGGGTTTAGAGTGCAGGCCGACATTAGAATTTATTCTCTCCCGAAGTATTACATGGCAGGATAAACATTTCGAAGAGGAAATTTTTTCAGCCGCATCATGACATTGAGTACAGTTTTTTAGCCCCTCCAAATCAGCATGAACCGAACTCAAGTCTCCGGGAGACAACTGCCCATACAAGTTTAGATTAAATATGGAGTAGATAAGGATGATCAGGCAAGCGTGTATCAAGTATCTTCTGGGCATGTTGGAAGAAATAACAAGTCTATTTTTCAAGATAAAGTTCATACGATAAAATTGTATTTCCTAATCTTATTAAGAAGGATTTGATAATTGAGGTTTAAAAGATCCAGGTATAGCCTAACCAAACCGCAATTCCAACATGTATTAGCATAATAAGGTACATTATTATAGCAAAGGGTTTATGGAAAACATGCCAGTAATGAAATAATCGTTGAATTTGATTTAATAATAAGATCCTGCGATTGAGCGACATCTTACGTCTTAAATTGATGATTAGACGCTGCATTTGTGTCGGGGGTATATTAAACGCCGCGCTGAATCGTTTTTGAATTTTTCTCAAACGAAACGAACGGGTCAAATCCGCTTTAAGGCTCCATGTGAGAATGTAGAGAATGCCTCTATCGGGGTTAATATTGGGTGATATCAGCATTTCAAGTCTTCTTATTTCATCTTCTGAAATATTTATTTCTCCTTTTATCTCATTATTTATTTGAGTTCCAAGCTCATCGAGTTCTTTTAAAGATAATTCATCGCCGCGTACATTTCTGGGTATTTGTAAATACAGGTACCGGCCAAACACACCACTTAGAGCGACAGCAATCATGGACCAAAAACTGACTGCAACCAGACCTTGGACTTTAAAGGATGTGTGCAGAATAATCAGCATCGGCCCCATTATACCGCAATAAATATGAATATCGAGCCATTTACTTAATGCTCCCCAACGTCGGAAAAACTTAGCTCTCTTTCTCACAGTATAGATCAACATAAAGATCATCAATCCTGATCCGACAACTCCGAAACCATGCGAACGAAATCCCGCTGGTCTGAGATTTCTATAATCTCCGTGGTGCGGACGCTGCTGAATGGCGGTCCTGTAATACGGTAGTCCATCAAGTAGATAATAGAAGATAATGATAAACGAAATAATGTAAAGAAAACGGATGAAGATTTTGAAAGGTGATCGGCCTCGCGGTGTTCTATCCTTATCCTTTTTTGTCATCTACGAAAGTTATCCTTATCCGTGCTGAGAGTATTATCGTAATGAGAAACCGCATGATAAAAAATATTCTGCCTCTCTGGTAAAAGAGAATTGAATTTGTGGATAAGGAATGATCAGGGCGTCCAATACACCAACAGCCCACATTAGTATGGTGGTGGTTGTAAAAACCTGCCGTCTTTTGTACCAATCATCATACTTCTGATAGTTGGCTTCGATGCTTTCTGGCGTGGAAGAATCCAGATATTTATTCCGGTAGTCTTTCTCAAAATAGAGGGACACTCCTGTGGCAATCAAGCTGGAAAAAAACAGGCCACCGATTATATATCCCTTGGTTTTTTGAAGTTTGTGCATCTGGCCCCATCCCGGAAGCACTGCGGATCGGAACATCGCGCTACGTCTTCGATCTTCCTCAAAAACATATTTTGTATATGGAATGGCCTGAGATCGCGAAATGTCCGTTTGATGATCCTGTTGAAGTTGATTATAAAATTCAATAATCTTCGGGGAAATATTAACCGGGTCCGGTTCGTACCGTTCATCGATGGACAGTATGGATAGAAAGTGTGATTTGGAAGAGTCTATATCGCCAAGGTTATAGTAGGATAATGCCATATATTCATGAATGGCAATAAGTTCATTCGGACTAGAGTGTTGGCCGGACTCTAATAATCGTCCGGCCCGGGAGATCGTTTCTTCAAATTGCAATGACTCATATTGCAATCTAAGTCCAGCAATGCTGGAATTGGTCGTTTGAGCCGCACAGAAATAACAAATACATGGAACCAGTAGTATTGCAGAGAAAATAAATAATTTATTTGACATAAAACAATTTCACGCTTCTTGTAAAGTTGCCTGTTCGTAGGGTGGCAAAATAGATACCGCTGGAAACCTTGCTTTCAGCAGCGTTATTGGCGTTCCACACAAATCGATGGGGGCCTAGATCCAGAATTCCGGAATAAATTTTTTGGATAAGCCTTCCCTGAATATCATAGACATCCAAATTAACAACTTGCCTTGAGTAAATCCGAACGTTCAAATTAATTGAACCGTTAAATGGATTTGGAAATCCCTGCAGTTCAGCACTCCGAATCAGCAAACGTTTATCCTGAGTTTCAATAGCTGTAGGAGGTTTACCGTAAATCTCTACGAGACTTAGCGATTGATTTGGGCCTGTTGCGCCTCCGATTACAAAAATTTCATTGTCCAAAGTGACTGCTGTCATCCCCATCCGTGCAGTTGGCATAGATTTGCCGATTGAATAATCTTTTTTTCTTGTATGATATATTTCAACGGTTTCAGTAGCTCCACTAATTAATTGCCCGCCAATGATAAAAATGGAATCTCCTAGGACAGCTGTTGCTCCATAGGCACGAGCATCTCGAAGTGGATCTCCTATTAACCATGCAGAGTCTAAAGGGGGTTTTACAAAAAGTTCGTCCTTCAAGCCATAGTGAACGCCACCAAACATGTAAAATGTATCCCGGACTACGGCGTTGAAAAATGCAACACGTTTCTCAGGAATATCAAAATTTGCTTTTTCCCAGTCATGGGTGGGATTATCGTACCATTCAATTTCTTCAATAAATGAATGGTCATCTGCTGCACCGCCTATAGCATAAATGCGATTATTAAAAACCGCTACCGAATGGAACTCTCTCCTGTCGCGCATTTCTTGCGCATAATACCATTCATTTTGCGCAGGAAGGTAGTACTCGACTTTCTTTAACACATCATTGGACGCATCCCGGCCTCCTACTAAGAAAATATAATCTTGGAAAACCACTGCAGAAGCGTTGTGACGAGGAATAATAAAGGATTCGACCGCTTCCCACATATTGGTACCCGGGTCAAACCTTTCAACTGTATTTAAAACGGTATTATTAGTTAGGTTTTTCCCTCCAAAGACATATATGCAACTATCCCATACCACAGAGGCAGCACCAACGCGCGGGGTGTTCAATGGCGTACCATGTCTCCAGACACCCGCAGAGAGATTCATCGCAAGGAAAAATATTCCCCCCCATAGAAGGATGACCATAAATTTTAAGGCATTTGTTTTCATGTCATGACCCTGATAGTGATATTAAGAAAATATCTCAAATATTATGCCATTGATTTTATTTCAAATAGTTCTTTGTTGACTGTCACGGATTCTTCCTGGTTAAAATTTAGTCCTTTTCATTTTGCTTCTCCAATAAAGACAATTGCTTTGATACCGTCTGTCCGGGATAAATCCGGATGGAATCCTGCCATGTCTGTCTTGTGGGATTGACGAGCTTCAGCTCATATTTCCCTGCCAATAGGGTAATGGGTTTGTCCAAAGGAGTTGTTTCCTTGTGTTCTCCATTGATAAAAACCTGAGCCCATGGAATTACCTTTATTTGTAAAAAACCAATTTGGGGTTCCAAATTTACAATTAGTGTGTCGATCAATGCCGAATAAATTGTATGTATCTGTTTGAGGGTGTAATAATTTGGATTTGTCAATTCCAATGTATATTCACCCGGAGATAGCATGATGGGTTTTTGCAGCGGTGTGGTTTCTCTGAACTCTCCATCGATAGATATATTTGCCCATGGATAACAAACAATGAAAATGCCGCCAGATTCCGGATTTGCCATTGATTGCTCTGAACTAGTTTTGGACTCAATAATGGCGGTTGTTTCATTTTCTTCAATTACCGTAGGTGTTTTTGTTGCTACTTCTGTTTCTATTTTAGGAGGCAGTAATGGGTCCTTCTTTGTTTCCTCCCTTGCCATAACCGGTTGACTTCTGTCATTTTCAGATAAAGCGATCCTTTTTTCTGCTTCAGGTGGGGCTGAGATTGGTTCATCTTTGGTGGTCGATTTATAGATAAAAGCAGTAATTATAAGAACCAGAATTATCCCTGAAACATATAAGAAATAATTCTTTCTCTTGTTGCCCTTTGGTGAATATTCAGGGGCTCTTACCTCTCGGAATTGGGAGGGATTTCGTATAAATTCACTGATCGTATCGGGTTGGCTGGGTGGATTTTTTGAATGGATAAGTTGAAAAACTTCTTTTGATGATTCCAATCGTTTGTGAGGATTTTTATCGATCAACCTATCAATAAGATCTGATAGCCAAATGGGAATATCCTGAGCGAACCGATATAATGCTTCGGCTTTTCTATTGAGTATCCGCTGAATCGATTCAGCATAATTTTCACCTCGAAAAGGATTGACACCGCCCATCATTTCATAAATAGTTACTCCAAGGCTGAAAAGATCACTCCTTAAATCTATTTTTTTCCCCAACGCTTGTTCAGGCGACATATAAGCCGGAGTACCGATTGTGCTCTCCTCCTGTGTCACAGAGGGCAAATCTGAAATGGTGGCCAAGCCAAAATCTGAAATTTTTACGCTGCCATCGCTACCAATCATAATATTTGTCGGTTTAATATCGCGGTGGATTACACCCTTTGAGTGAGCATAATCTAGTCCCTTTAGAACTTCAGTGATGATAAAAAGCAGCACCACCAAAGGAACCGGTTGATACTTTTTTAAAAAATTGCCCAGATTATAGCCGTCAACAAATTCCATTGCCAGGTAGAAAGAATTTTCGGTACTTCCAAAGTCATAAATGCTCACAATATTTGGGTGTTTTAACCGGGCACAAATTTTTGCTTCGCGCTTAAACCGGCTAACAAGGTCCTTCTCGTTTTGCCATTGGACATTCAATACTTTTAGGAATACATGTCGATCCAATTCATTCTGCTTTGCCAGAAAAGCAGTAGTAATGGGACTGCAATTAATTGTTTCAAGTGTGGTATATTTATCAATCTTCATTGACAATACCCCACTCTTTCAAGCGATATTGTAGCCATCTCCGGGATACACCAAGCATTTCAGCGGTTTTTGTTCGATTCCCTTTGCACACCTCGAGGGTTTGTAAGACGGCGTTTTTCTCGATTTCCACTAGAGAGTGTCCCACCAAGAACTGCGCCTGATCTCTAGGCGTCTGAAACAGATCTGCTGTCATTTGAGTATCTTTACACAAGATCACTGCTCTTTCAACCGCATTTTCCAGTTCTCTGATATTTCCAGGCCAGTCATTTTTCATCAGCTCTTCTATGGCTTCCCGGCTATAGCCATGAATATTCTTTTTATTCCTCTCTGCAAATTTTTTCAGAAAATGTTCTGCAAGGATTGGTATATCTTCCCGCCGTTTTCTGAGAGAGGGCATCGTAATATTTATGACATTTAACCGGTAATAAAGATCCTCTCTAAAGTTTCCGTTTTTTACCTCCTCCTGTAGATTTCTATTTGAGGCAGAAATGATACGTACATTCACATTACGTAATTGCGTTTCTCCAACGCGTTTTATCTCCCCCTCTTGAATCACCCGAAGAAGTTTGGTTTGGATATTTTTATCGATATCGGCGATTTCATCTAAAAATAGGGTGCCGCCATTTGCTTCTTCAAATAAACCCTGTTTGTTTTCAATGGCCCCGGTGAAGGCTCCCTTCTTGTGTCCGAACAGTTCGCTCTCGAGTAAATGTTCAGAAAGGCTTCCGCAAAAAATCGGTATGAAAGACATTTGCCGGCGGTCAGAATTAAAGTGCAATGCTTTGGCCACCAATTCCTTTCCGGTACCGCTCTCCCCTTGTATCAATACCGATGCCGAAGTATTGGCAACGTCCTTAATTATTTCGAGAATTTTGATAATGGCGGGGCTGTTTCCAATCATTTCAGGGAACTGATCACTCAACTGCAGTTGCTTTTTAAGCTGCCGGTTTTCCGATCGAAGATTCTCGAATAACCGGGCATTTTCTATTGCAATTGCTGCCTGTCTGGAAAAAGTTTCAAGAAATCTCAGACTCTCTTCGTCAAAACTTCCTTTGCTGATACGGCTATCCATATATATGGCGCCAATGAGACCTCCTTTAAAATTCAGGGGAGAACAAATAACGGATTTTATTCCCTGTAACAATATGCTTTCTGCCCCTGCAAATCGTTCGTCTTCCTTGGCGTCTAGAGTCAGTATTGATTCGCCAGTTTCCAGTACCTTGTTGACAACACTCGTTGACAATTCCCGAATCGAAGATATGCTATCTTGGCTGATATTTCTCTCTGTAACAGCCTCGAAAGTGCCGCCCTTTTTTGCAGATTTCAATAGTATGAATCCACGTTCTGCCGATACAGCATCCATGGCGATATCCATGACTCTATCAAACAATTCCGATGTATTGTGAACCGAGTTAATCTCTTCATTTATTTTGACAATCGCGTCAAACGGATTTGTTATTTTCATCAGGTGCTCTATAATTGTATTCTAAACGATCCTTCTCTTGATGTACTGCTATTTCCAAATTCATCAATAATGTATAAGATCCAATAGTAATCCCCGGTAGAAAGCGGCCCTCCGAACTGAGCAGTCGTTGCATTAGAGAGAATATTGTTGACTTCATCAACTTTCAATCCCAAACTGATGCTGTAGATTTCGATTTTCAAAGAATAACTGTAAGAAATATTTACTATCGCTTGCCATACGAAATTTATGGGGAATGAATTAAGAACTTCAAGCCCAATGGGAGAAACCAATTGAGGTATGTCTTCGATAATTCTCAACAAAAATTGATCTTTGGATTCCACAATCTGCCCTGGGAGGTCTTTGACATAAATTGTGAACGGTTTGCCAATTAATTGATGGATACTATTAATGGATAAATCCAAAGTGAACGCTTCTCCTTTAAAAATATTGCTGCCCGGTGAGCTTCTTTGCAGGGTGTCTGTATAGGCAATACTCTCAATCTTCAGCCAAACCTTGTTTATATCTCCATCACCATCGCCGTCCGATGCTGCTGCCTCATATCGAATCGAATACAAATCGTCAGGAGGAAACCATCTTGAAACGTGATGGGTGGTGAGTTTAATATCTCGAAAAAAGGGTAGTGAGTCCAGTACCAGGTTGACCTTCGTATTTTGTTGAAGATCGAACGTCGCGGAGTCCGCTGAGTACCCCGGTGCAGTGGACGATAATTGATAAACCCCTGGTTTTAAATTTGAAAAAGTATACCCTCCATCGTCATTGACAATTAGGGTCAGATTTTCCGGTTGGAGAAATACAACAGCATTTTCGGGCGGATTATTGGTGTATATACGACTTATGTTTCCGCTAACCATTAGACCATTGGCTGGATCCAGAGGATTATCCCGTGGTGCGTCGGATATACAACCAATCAGGTTGAATACAATCAAAATCGACACTATTTTGGAAATAACCCTGATGTGATAGTGCATTTGAACTAGCAATTTTATCGTTAAGTCCGTCATGTATAATATATCTTTAGAATTTACAATTTACAATATTGCAGAGCATAATTTGCACAAAAAAGGAGATTCGAAAAAAAAGTTTAATGAATTTAGGAAAATGATTCGTTGCTGAGGTAACTTAATGATAAGTTTTTTATCTGCACCTGGCGGAAATCCTTTATTCTTGATAGCTCCTGCCTAATTATAATTTAAGAATCAATCGAGTTTGCTGTCTATTCCCTTTATGCATGATCATTTTTCCCCTACAATTCCAATCCAAATTTTCGGTGTCGAAGCAGAGTATTCTGATTAATAGAAATTTGGAATTTGCATTATGGGAGTTTTGACAGTATCGGCTTCTGGTTCATGTTACCCAGATATATTTCTTTCAACCTAATATTTTATTATTGCTGGTGAATTTTTTGCACATGAAGTGCAAAGAATGTAGTAAATCGAACTCAATTTCATGATATTGATTTTAATTAATTCCTTTAACTAAATAATATTTATTGATTTATGATTCCTTCCGAAATTTTGGCATTTCGTTTGACTTAATTTGGGTAATCGTTCGAATGATTACCTTGAAAAATATCAATCCCGCGAGGAGGTATCTTATGAATATGTTTCAGCGACGCTCGGTGCGCATCTTAGTAGTTTTTGCTACGATATCAACCGCATCTCTTTCTCAACAATGGAATCCGCAATCTACACCTACCACCCAACAAATAAAAGGGCTATTCATGATTAATGAAATGGTTGGCTGGGCCTGCGGAGATGCCGGTGTTTTGTTAAATACTGTCGACGGCGGACAGACTGTCTGGAATCAGATGAATCTGACTGGATCTGATCTTCATGCCATTACATTTGGAAATGACCAATCAGGTGTGGTTGTCGGGGATAATGGGATTATTTTTCAATCCAACAATGGGGGGGCCACATGGAATCCAGTTGTAAGTAATACAAGTTCTCAACTTCGCTCTGTTGATTGGGGAGATGTCACAACAGTCTGGGCTGCCGGGCGAGATGGAGCGGTTGTCAAATCAATGAATGGTGGTATGACATGGTTGGCAGTCAATCCCCCTTCTTCGGAAAGATTTCGAGGCATCTCGGCAGTCGGATCCGATAAAGCCTGGGTTGTTGGCGACAATGGTGAAATCTGGTATACAGCAAATGGTGGTAATAACTGGACACAACAATTCGGACCGACGAATGATGATCTTCATGATGTTCAATTTCTGAATGACTTGATCGGATTTGCCTGTGGTAGTGGATCGAATGTGATATATACCAATAATGCAGGCCAAAACTGGATATCGCGGTCGACTGGCATTGTGGTTGGACTGAATGGCCTATTTTTTCTCGATGAAAAGACTGGCTGGCTGGTTGGAGAGGCTGGTGCCATCTATTCAACCGTGAATGGTGGGGTGAATTGGACCGCTGAACAAAGTGGAGCCGTTCAAAGTCTAAATGAAATTTATTTCGTAAATTCGAAAAATGGATGGACAGGTGGGGATGTTGGTACTATTCTACATTTTACTGTGCCGACTGCTTTAAATGAATCTGTGAATGATCAGTTTGCTGGCTCTTTTTATCTGGTACAAAATTATCCCAATCCGTTCAATCCTTCCACGAATATTGGCTTTTATGTTTCAGAACCTCAGGCGGTTGTTCGATTGACGGTCCATAATATTCTTGGAGAAGAGATTCAAAAAATAGCTGATAGAATCTATAATGGAGGATTTCACCTGGTTACCTTCAATGCAGAAGAATTACCGGGCGGTATTTATTATTATCGTCTTCAGGCCGGTCAGAGGACTCAAACGCGAATGATGACCTTACTGAAATGATCGATTCAAATTAAGTTTAATGTTGGCGCATGATTTTGTTTTTCCTTATTACAAATGTATCTAATTTGGTAACCCTAAATAATTAATAATTTTTTTACACAAAAATAGAAGAGGAGGAATTATGTTAAATATTTATGGTGTACAACGGTTGTTTGTAATTTTATTTTTGATTAGTTCATTCACATTTATAATTGGGCAAACGACAGTTGACCTCTTTCCCCTAAAAGATAACACACTTTACGAGGACGCTACTGGAAATCTTAGCAACGGAGTGGGGCGTTATGCTTTCTGCGGAACCACGGGTCAAGGCCTCATCCGGCGTACCTTAATTGCATTTGATATTGGTGTGCATATTCCATCCGGTGCGACAATTACCGATGTCCAGCTTATTCTGCATATGTCAAGAGCGAGCAATCCTACTGAAAATAGAACCCATAGTCTGCATCCATTAACAAAAGATTGGGGAGAGGGTACCTCAAATGCCAGCGGCGAAGAAGGCGGCGGGGTTGCAGCCACAACCGGAGATGCAACCTGGCTCCATACTTTTTTCAATACTGAATTATGGACCAATCCCGGTGGAGATTTTTCATTGACTCCATCCGCTAGCCAGACTGTGAGTGGAATTGACTTTTACACATGGGGAAGTACCGCGGAAATGGTAAGTGATGTGCAGAGCTGGTTGGACAATCCCAACACAAATTTTGGATGGATTTTAATTGGAGAAGAAGAAACTTCCCGCACTGCGAAACGATTTGACAGTAAGGAAAATCCTATAGCAAATAATAGACCTGTACTTCGGGTCACCTATACTGAACCCACTGCAATTGAAGATTTATCGGAAAAGCCCAACCAATATTTTCTGTCTCAAAATTATCCCAATCCTTTTAATCCGGTTACAAATATCCGTTTTCAATTATCTTCGACGAGCGACGTAAACCTGACGATTTTTAACTTGATGGGTGAAAGAATCAAACAACTGGTAAAGGAAAGAAAGTCTGCCGGTATTCATTATGTTGAATGGGATGGTACCAATGACCAAGGCGCGAAGGTGGCAAGCGGAGTTTACCTGTATCGGATGGTTGCCGGAGATTTTGTTAAGGCGCGAAAGATGGTTCTGATGAAGTGAAATCATGGAAGATTTCATTCCGACACTGAACAGGATGTTCAGGTTTTGGTCGGAATCTATCAGGATGATTTTATCCCGATGATTCACCGGAGGTGAACGTATTTTGTCGGGATGGATAATAAGAATGATTCTTTTTGAAAGGGAGATTCTGAACTAATCGGGATCACCCTTTATTTTTTCAATCCCCCAACTAAACATTGCATCTCCCCTCTAATATCTTTATTTTTTTTCAGCAAACACAAACGCACCCGATTGACCGAATTAAGCGGAAACTCAAAAGCTGGCGAATGCAACCAACAATTTTACAATAAGATCTTCGCGAGAGGCTTGCTTTGGCTGCAAGGCTATTGAATTTAAATGGCTGCTTCATCCTCATCATAGACATATTTCTATATGCATTCCTTTTCGCGCAATCCCAGAATGTCAAGTTTGAACACCTAACCACTCAAGATGGCCTTTCCGATAACAGGGTTTGGTCCATCATTCAAGACAGCAAGGGATTTATGTGGTTTGGCACTCTTGACGGTTTAAACAGATACGACGGATACAAAATTAAAACATATAAGCCTGATCCAACTGATTCCTTGAGTTTAGGTGAAGGCTGGATTCAAGTACTTTATGAGGACCACCTAAGGGAATTATGGATCGGAACCTGGGGAGGAGGGCTATGTCGGTATGACAGGGATAATGATCGATTTATTCGTTACAATAGTGATATAGAGAATCCCAAAAGTTTAAGCGGAGATCATATTACTTCTATATACCAGACAGATAACAATGAGCTTTGGGTTACCACCAGTTTTGGTTTGAACAAATATAATCGAGAATCAAATGATTTTAAAAGGTATTATCCAGATGACAAAAATCTGCCATTTGATGATAATATAAATTTTATTGGGGGCATCACGCAGGATAAATACGGTCAAATTTGGATCAGGAGCTGGAACCAGGGATTGTTTACATATGACCCGGAAGATGATAAGTTCGTCAAATACATACCCAAACAAAAATATACCAAAACCTTCACAAATCAATTCGGTGAAAAACTAAGTACTTCTCACTGGAGAGGAGATAGCTATCTCTGGTTTCCAAGCTTTCGGAATGGATTATTTAAAATTTATCTCGAAAACGGTGAAATTAGACATTATAAGCATGAACCGGATAATCCCTACAGTATCCGTGATGATAGAATACGGACAATATATCAAGCCGGAAATAAAAGTAAAGACCTCTGGATTGGCACAGAATCCGGGCTTGACCGATTTGATATTCAAACTGAAAAATTCATCCATATTCAGCACCAGTCTGAAAATTCATCAAATCGGAACTATGATCCCGTATGGTCAATTTACAAAGACAAATCGGGTTTAATGTGGGTGGGAGCAACACATGGAGTTTGCAGATTTGATCCCAATTCCGCAAAATTTAAAACAATTCAATTGGATACTGAAAATCCGGAAAGCTTTTCAGGAGGCTTTGTTTGGACCATCCACGAATCAACAGCACAAGAAGATAGATCCGTGATCTGGATAGGAACCGACAATGGATTGTTCAGTTTTAATCGTACCAGCGGAAAATTTACCAGATATCATCATATTTCTGAGAACGTAAATAGCCTAAGTGATAATGATATTTCAGGGATTATTCAGTCCAATTTAGGTGATAGAAAAGTACTGTGGATTGGAACAGCGAATGGACTCAATAAAATCGACCTTAAAACAAGACAAATTACCCGCTATTATATTCCTAACAATGACCCGGTTTATAATCTAATATATACCCTTTGTGAAGATAAAAACGGTATTATCTGGATTGGGACACAAACTTCATTTCTTTATTCATTTGATCCCGACAAAGAACAGTTTACACAGTATCCAATCAAATTTGGATTTATTCGTGAACTCCATGTGGATTCATCATCTGTGCTCTGGATCGGTACCACAAACGGCCTCCATAAATTTAATACCATAACTAAAAAAGAAACGAATTACCAACATATTGCAGGTGATTCAAAAAGCATCAGTAATAACTATGTTCGCTCCATACTGGAAGACAGAAATGGGATGCTATGGATAGGTACTGACGAAGGTCTCAACAGATATGATCGGTCTGCTGAGACATTTACTTGTTTTGATGAAAAAGATGGTTTAATCAGCAACAAAATAAGATCTGTTCTTGGGGATGGACATGGTTATCTATGGATAAGTACTGATAAGGGAATTTCAAAGTTTAATCCACACAGCAAACAGTTCAGAAACTTTACGAAAAATGATGGTCTGCATGATAATGAGTTCTGGTGGGGTAGTCATATCAACGATCGAGGCGAAATGTTTTTTGGTGGAAGAAATGGATTAACCTACTTTCATCCCGACAGCATCAAAGACGATAATTATTTCCCTCAAATTGTTTTAACGGATTTCCAAATATTTAACACGAGTATCAAACCGGATCAAGATTCACCACTAAAAAAACAATTATCGGAAGTCAGTGAAATTACGCTGTCTCATGAACAGTCTATTTTTTCACTTGAATTTGCGGCATTGGAATATCGTAAACCGGATAAAATTAGGTATGCGTACAAGATGGAGGGTGTTGATCCTGATTGGGTTTACACTGATGCCACCCGACGTTTTGTTACCTATACACAACTGGGTGCTGGAGAATACGTATTTCAGGTAAAAGCATCAAATAGTGATGGTATCTGGAACGAACAGAGTGCTTCAGTTAAGATAACAATTTTACCCCCATGGTGGAGAACATGGTGGGCATATTTTAGCTATGCCATCTTCATAATAGCGATAATTTATGTTCTGCGGCGATATGAGCTTAGCCGCCAGCGTTTTAAACATCAGATGGAATTGGAGCACGTGGAAGCAGAGAAACTGCAGGAGCTGGATCGCTTGAAATCGCGCTTCTTTGCTAACATCTCACACGAATTCCGTACTCCCTTGACACTGATCAAAGGACCCATTGAACGCTGGCTTCCCAAAATGGAACAGCCGGACATGCGACAGGATTTTAAGATGACCCAAAGAAATACTAATCGCTTGTTGCGACTGGTCAATCAACTGTTGGACATTTCACGGATGGAATCGGGTAAAATGAAATTACAGGCCCGCCCGGAGAATGTTGTGGAACTCACCCGCCAGCTGACTATGGCCTTCGAATCTTATGCCAGCGTGAATGACATTGAGTTAAAGTTTGTGGCTCCAAATAAGCACATCACTGCTTACCTGGACAGGGAACACTACGAAAAAATAATTATTAACCTGGTATCTAATGCACTGAAGGTTACCCCAGCGGGTGGGCAAGTTATGGTTGAATTGTCATTGCGAGGAGATATGGCGGAGGCTATATCGGCGACGCAATCTCTGTTTGATGAAAGAAAAGAGATTGCTTCATCCGACATTCATCCGATTCGCAAAGACAATAATAATACAGGCTTTGTTGAAATCAAAGTCGCAGACACAGGATCGGGCATCCCCTCAGAAAAGCTCCCTCATATCTTCGACCGTTTTTACCAGGTTGATGATTCATATACCAAAGATGCGCAAGGAAGTGGAATCGGATTAGCTCTTACAAAGGAATTAATTGAACTGCACCATGGAGTGATTAGAGTATCCAGCGAAGTGGGAAAAGGCACAGAATTTACCATCCGGATTCCTTTGGGTAAAGATCATCTTAATCCGGAAGAAATACTTCCTCCTCTGGAGGAGACTATTGTTACTAATGTTGCCCCTGAAGACATAATTGAAGAAAAAACTCAATCGTCAACTTTCAATAAAAGCACTTCCCCCAAAGAGGATACCATAGTTCTCATTGTTGAGGACAATCCTGATATGAGAACCTACATTCGTGATACGCTGAATGAATTCTACAAAGTTGTTGAAGCAGTTGACGGTCAGAAAGGCTTTGAAGCGGCTACAGAAATTATCCCCGATCTTATCATCAGCGATGTTATGATGCCGGAGATGGACGGTTTCCAATTCTGCAATAAAATAAAGACTGATGCACGTACCAGCCATATTCCGGTAATTCTTTTAACTGCCAAATCCTCGGGCGAAAGTAAATTGGAAGGTTTAGAAACCGGTGCTGATGATTATCTGACAAAACCCTTCGATTCCCGTGAATTGCTTGTGCGTATCAAAAATCTGATCGAACAGCGCCGTAAATTGCGGGAACAATTCGCTAAGGAAATCACATTAGAACCACAAGAGATAGCAATTACTTCTACAGACGCGAAATTCCTGCAAAAAGTAATGGATGAAATTGATCAACATCTTGAGGATGTGAAATTTGGGGTTGTGGAATTATCTGAGAAAGTAGCCATGAGCCGGTCCCAGCTTTTCCGAAAATTAAAAGCTTTAACGGATCAAACACCACATCAATTTATTCAAACCCTTAAACTCAAGAGGGCTGCCGCCCTTCTGGAACAACGAGCAGGAAATATTTCGGAGATAGCCTATCAGGTCGGATTCAGCAATCCTGCTTATTTTACAGAATGTTTCCGAAAACTTTTTGGTGTTTCCCCCAGGGAGTATGCCTCACATAAAAGAAAGTAATATTCGGAGTAAATCCCATCTAGAAAAAGAGATATAATCTCTAATTGCAACAAAATTGGGTGATATTTGCAACATATCAGGTAGAAATACCCTCCTCCAATTTGCTATCTTGAATGTGAGATAGTGAACCAACCACCATATAAAGGGGGTGTATTATGATCCGTTTGATATCAATTTTTATTGTGGTTTTTATCTATACAATTCTTTTTGCTCAAGCACCGGACACCATGTGGACAAAAACGTTCGGGGATAGTCTAATAGATGTGGGCTATTCTGTTCAAGAGACTAATGATGGAGGGTACATTATCACTGGATATTCAGGAGCTCTTAATGTCAATAGGAGATATGATGTCTTCCTGATCAAGACTGATTCTAATGGAGACACACTCTGGACAAAAACGTTCGGGGATAGTTTAAAAGAAAGAGGTTATTCCGTTCAGCAGACAAATGATGGCGGGTACATAGTAGTTGGGGACAAAGCTCATAATTACGGCAGACGTACTGATATTTGGCTTATTAAAACGAATGCGAACGGTGATACTGTCTGGACAAAAACAATAAAAGGAGTAGGGGAAGACATTTATAGTGGACGTTCAATTCAACAAACAATTGATGGAGGGTATATCATAGCAGGCACTTTTAGTGATATCGGATGGGGCCACGGAAGCGATGAACCTGAAACTTTGTTGATCAAAACAGATAGCAACGGCGATATACTTTGGACTAAAACTTATGGAAGAGGTTACCGTCATATTGGAAAATCAGTTCAGCAGACTATCGACGGAGGGTATATAATTGCAGGAAAAAAATTGATAAAAACCGACATGAATGGTGATACGCTTTGGACTAAATCATTCGAGGGTGGAGAATACCGATCAGTTCAACAAACAACAGACGGGGGGTACATCTTTGTCGGATCATTCTTTAGGGGGATATTTTCCCATGATGAATATGTTGGATTAGTCAAAACGGATGCTTATGGTGATACCCTGTGGACAAAAACATTCGGAGTTAGTCCAGACTGTTTAGGCAGAGGCTATTCCGTTCAACAGACTACAGACGGGGGTTATATAATATCCGGTTCTAAATATTCCGAGTATGACGTTTGGTTAATAAAAACCGATGTAAACGGTGATACACTTTGGAACAGCACTATCAATAGAGGAGGTTATGAGGATATTGGCTATTCCGTTCAGCAGACTAGAGACGAGGGGTATATTTTAGCTGGACTAAGCGGTCAGGATGTCTTGCTGATCAAAGTTGCTCCTGAAGTTACCCCAATTGATAAGAATCCACATGTTTCTGTAAACGATTATCAGTTATCACAAAATTACCCCAATCCCTTCAATCCAGAAACTAAGATCCAATTTTCAATTCCCAAAGCAGAATTTGTCACACTGAAAA
>Ga0209536_100000405_pt1 | contig 69138 bp, 53 predicted proteins | sample DeeMarSeWOR28_12_FD_187461 | JGI IMG/M metagenome (GOLD analysis project Ga0209536, IMG submission 187461) | Marine sediment microbial communities from White Oak River estuary, North Carolina - WOR-2-8_12 (SPAdes) (version 2) | ecosystem: Environmental > Aquatic > Marine > Intertidal zone >...
TTACCCACGCGTTACTCACCCGTGCGCCACTTTACTAGCTTCAGCAAGCTGAAGCGTTCTCGTGCGACTTGCATGTGTTAAGCACGCCGCCAGCGTTCACTCTGAGCCAGGATCAAACTCTCCAATTATATTGGAAGCTGCCCGCTTCTCGAAAGAAGCGGTCAACCAATTGACTTACAAACCCGACTCGGACGCTCGTCACTATTTAGTTTTCAAAGATCAAAGTGCCGCTGAAGCAGCGGCCCCTCCCGCATTTCAGCAGAGACCTGGGAGTATATGATTCCGTTTCTTAATTGTCAAGGAAAATGGTAGCTAAACGGGCATGTTTTCCGGCGTTTGCCGACGCATTCCCTTTGTTGAAAGCCCGGGGAAAATATACCGAAAATGTGCGGCTGTCAAGGGAAAAATAACGCAGCTTGAAAAATATTCAAGTGCTCGTTTGTGGTACCCGGACACCCGGCGCTCAGGCTGGCCGAACCTTTACCTTGTGATATCGTTTTTTGCCGGATCGCAGGACGATGATCCGGTTTTCGTTCATGTCCTTTTCGGTCACCAGACGGTCAAATGCCTCAATTCGTTCGGAATTTACGTATGCCCCGCCCTGCTCGATCAGACGCCGGGCCGCACCGCCCGAGTTGACCAAACCGACTGTCTGAAACAGGCGGAAAGCCGGAATTCCGGACTTCAGGTCTCCCGCTGGAATTTCGGAATCGAAACCGGCGGGCTGCACCCCGCCGATCAGGCGATGGGCGCTGCTGGACGGCAGAAGGTTTTCGGGGATGGCTCCGATGCCGAAATTGTTCACGCTTTTGCCATGGGCCGCCGTGGCCTCTTTTTCCCCGTGAGCCAGTGCGGTCGCCTCGAAGGCCAGGACCGTTTTGGCACTGTTCAACTCGGCGCCTTCCAGCTCCCCGACAGCGTTGATTTCCTCCAGTGGCAAAAACGAAAACAGCGACAGAAAGCGCACTACATCCCGATCGTCGGTGTTGATCCAGTATTGAAAATACTCGTATGGTGACGTCCGCTGCGGATCCAGCCAGATGGCGCCGGTGGCGGTCTTCCCCATCTTGGCGCCGCTGCTGGTGGTGATCAGCGGGAAGGTGATTCCAAAGGCGGCACCCTGCCGGACCCTTCGGATCAAATCGATTCCGGCCACGATGTTGCCCCACTGGTCGCTGCCGCCCATCTGGAGCCGGCAGTCGTAGTGTGTAAAAAGCTCCAGAAAATCGTATGCCTGCAGCAGCATGTAGTTGAATTCGATGAAGCTGAGCCCTTCTTCCGACTCGAGCCGCAACTTGCAGCTTTCGGCTTTGAGCATCCGGTTTACCGAAAAATAGCGGCCGAAGTCCCTGAGAAACGGAATGTACTCCAGACGGGTCAACCAGTCGGCATTGTTGAGCATCAATGCACTGTCGTCGGAAAAATCGAGGAAGCGGCCCAGCTGCCGTTTGATACCGTCGGCATTTTCGGCAATGGCCTCGTGGGTCAGAATTTGCCGCATTTCGGTTTTTCCGCTGGGATCGCCCACCAACCCGGTCCCTCCGCCCACCAGCGCAATCGGACGGTGCCCGCCCTTTTGCATGTGCGCCAGGGCCATGATGGGAACCAGGCTGCCGATGTGCAGGCTGGATGCGGTGGGATCAAACCCGATGTAGCAGGTCACATTTTCACTGCCGAAAAGATCCCGAAGTTCCTGGTCGTGCGTGGTCTGCTCGATGAATCCGCGTTCGCTCAGAACGTCCAGAACGTTCGCCATGGTTCTCTGCCTTTCCTCCGTTCGCATCGCTATCGAGCTGCCGCCCGTCGCGTTTTATTCACCCGTCGTGCGCGGCCATTTCCGCCGCGCCGCAGGGCTCTCAGCCCTACTTGTTGGCATACTCCACCGCCCGTGTCTCCCGGATCACCATCACCTTGATCTGCCCCGGGAAAGTGAGGGATTCTTCTATTTTCTTGGCCACATCGCGGCACAGCAGGGTTGCGTCTTCATCGGTGATCTTTTCACTCTCCACAATGACCCGCAGCTCTCTGCCCGCCTGGATGGCGAATGTGTTGGCGACACCGTTGAAGGATTTCGCTATTTTTTCGAGATCTTCCAGGCGTTTGATGTAGTTTTCCAGCAACTCCTTGCGCGCTCCCGGACGGGCTCCGGACAACCCGTCGGCAGCCTGGACCAGCAGCGCGTACACGGAACTGGGGGGAACATCCTCGTGGTGGGCGGCAATAGCGTGGACGACCTTGGGCGACTCGTTGTATTTTTTCGCCAGGTTGGAGCCGATCAGTGCGTGCGGTCCCTCGACTTCATGGTCGATCGCTTTTCCGATGTCATGCAGCAGTCCCATGCGCCGGGCGAGCTTCTGGTTCAAGCCCAGCTCGGCCGCCATGATACCGCACAGGAAGCCGACCTCAACCGAATGCTGCAGCACGTTCTGGGCATAGCTGGTTCGAAACTTCAACCGGCCGATCACCTTGATCAACTCGTTGCTGATTCCGTGGACACCCAAATCGAAGGCGGCCTGTTCGCCGGCCTCTTTGATGGTCTGATCGACTTCCTGGCCGACCTTTTTTACCACATCCTCTATTCGGGCCGGGTGGATGCGTCCGTCGGAGATCAGCCGGGTCAAGGCGATGCGGGCGACTTCTCTTCTCACGGGGTTGAAACCCGACAAAATGACCGCTTCCGGCGTATCGTCGATAATCAGGTCAATGCCGGTTGCCGCCTCGAGAGCCCGGATGTTTCGCCCCTCCCGCCCGATGATCCGGCCTTTCATTTCATCGTTGGGCAGCTGCACCACCGATACGGTTCTTTCGGCAACAAAATCGGCAGCATAGCGCTGAATGGCGGTGGCCACGATCTTCTTGGCTTTTTTGTCGGCGTCCTCCTTGGTTTCGTTTTCGATTTTCTTGATCAACTTGGCGCCTTCGTAGCGCGCCTCGTTTTCCATGGCCCGGATGAGGAGTTCCTTCGCCTGTTCGGCCGTCAATCCCGATATTTTTTCGAGCTGACTTTTTTGTTCCTCCAGCAGGTCCTGATACTTTTTCTCCTGGCCTTCCAGGTGGTTTTCCCTCTTGGACAGCAGCTTTTCCTGGCGCTTGATTTCCCGGTCGCGACGCTCGCACTGTTCGGCCTTGTTGTCGATGTTCTCCTCTTTTTGGATGAGCCACTTCTCCCGGCTTTTGAGCTCGGCCCTCGTATCTTTTGTCTCGGCGTCGAATTCGGTTTTCATCTTGAAGAGTTTGTCCTTGACTTCAAGATCGGCCTCTTTGATCAGCGTTTCCGAGCGCCTGGCGGCCTCATTGAGTATTTTGGCGGCCTCTTCTTCGGCGGTTTTGGTTTTTTCCGTCAGCATTCGGCCCTTCAACCAGAATGCTATTCCAAAACCGACACCGAAGCAGAGGAGGCCGATAATCATTACGATATCATTCATTTTCCATCTCCTCGGACATGGTTGATAGCGGTGGCGTCCGATCCCGCCGGTTGCCCGAACGGTTGCAACCCGCTGCATCCGGCAAGGACTCCGCATTTTGTTCGGGGATCAGTAAAGATCTGGAGAAGGCAAGACGGGCTTGTTATGCCCGGGGGATGGCTCTGGCCGCTACAATGAGGATTTTACGGTTATCCGGTATTGCGATTGTGCTGCTCACCGGATGGCCGGATTCCGCCGGCCGGATATGGACCCCTGCCAGGGTGCCGTGTTGGCAGGTCTTTGAACCATTGGTTCAAAGTGGGCACCGCCGGGCATCTTCAGGCTTTTCTGCCGAAGCAGAACGTGCTCACCGATACCACAGGCCAGCTCCCGATGAAAGTGTGTTGGGACAAAGAACATCTTCCAATCACAAACACGGCAGGGGTCGTTATCCGGATGGCCGGATCGGCATCACAGCAAGAGAAATTGGAAAGGGAAACAATGCAAAACCATCTATGTGCAGACTATAAACCGGCCGGCAACTTGTCGTCGGGATGCGTATCCACCTGCGTTGTACAGCGGTCCAGCCGGCTGATCCAGCCTTTCGATCGCTTTGACAGCTCGTCAACCAGCGCCTGATGATCGCGTTTGGTCTCCAGGCAATCCTTGGCTATGTTCAATGCAGCGGATATCATCACGGTAATCTTGTTCGTGTTTGACATTGTGCCGGATTGAACACCTTCAACCCGGTTGACCTCTTTAACCAGATAGTCCGCAACCTCCTTTGCCCAGGGGATTTCCGACTGGGTTTTAAAAGTGTACGGCTGCCCGAACAGCTCTATTGTCACATGTTGTTCCAATGAATGTAAGGGTTCCCTTCCCTCAATAGTTTCTCTCAAGCCTGCAACTCAGTCTGTGAGTTGATCACCGAGTTTTTCCAGCAGGTTATCGATTTTTGACCGGATCAAGGACCTTTCCTCTTGGTAGCGCCTTTCCGCCTCAACCTTCTGCTGAAGCTCCTCCTCCAGTTTCCCGATTGTACGTTTCAGTTCTAGATTGATGGCCTCGTAGGACCTGCAAACCTCGATTACACGCTCAACGCTTCGTTCGATCTCTGAGAACCGCTGGTTAATCTGGTTGCTGTCCAAACCTTCTCCCTGTTTATATGTTTTGTATAAACCAAATATCGCTGGAAAGTCAAGGTTTAAAGGAGGGTCGCTCCCGCAGGATCCGCTCCACTTTCCGCAGATCCTGCCGGCTGTTGATACCGAAAAACTCTTTCGGATCGGCCGCAATGAGGGCCCCGACATTCCAATTTTCGCGGTGTCCGATCGATATGATATCGGTCAGGTAGAATTCTCCCTGGGCATTGTCGCTGTCAATCTCCGTCAACGCTGACGACAGGAGGTCTCTGTCAACGCAATAGACCCCGGTATTGATATTGCGCAGCGCTTTTTCGGCTGCCGAGGCGTCCGCTTCCTCGACGATGCCGATCACCCGGTTGTCCGCATCCTGAAGAATCCGCCCGTATCCGGTCGGATCATCGACTTCAACCGCCAGAACGGTGGCGTGCCGCCGGTGGCGGCGGTGATCCGCGATAAGCGCTGCGAGGGTCTGCGGGGTGATCAACGGCACATCGCCGCACAGGATGACGACCTGGCGACAGAGATCCGGAATCAGCGGCAGTGCACACTGCACCGCGTGGCCCGTGCCGAGCTGCTCGGCCTGGTGGGCAAACAAGGTGGCGGCGTGGGCGCCAACCACCTGCCGGACGCGATCCGCCTGGTGGCCGACAACAACGACCACATGGTCGCCCGCGATCGCCATGGCGGTGTCAACGACATACAGGATCATCGGCCGCTGCAGCACCTCGTGCAGCACCTTTGCCCGGTTCGATTTCATCCGTTTGCCCAGGCCGGCGGCCAGTATGACTGCGGCCACATCAGGGTGTTTGAATACGGGTTTCACTTTCGATTTCCACAGTTGAAGCAGCGGGCAGCGGATCGCTGCATTTGGACAAACCGCACGAAAAAGGGCAAACCACACATGGTTTGCCCTTACGCCCTTGTCGAATATCCTGTCGAGTCCCTGCGCCGGCAAGGTTCCGATCCGCCTTAGCAGGGACGATGGGTTCAGCGATGGTTACTTGCGTGTCTCAGCAAGTCGAATTCGAATGATGGCCCGTTCCAGGGCGAGTCTGGCCCGGAGGAAATCGATTTCCTCGCGGGCACGCTCCTCCGCCAGTCGCTTCTCGGCGCGCTGCTTTGCCGCAAGGGCGCGTTCGAGATCGATCTCTCGGCGACGCTCCGCCGATTCGGCCAGTATGGTCACCTTGTCGGGAAGCGCTTCGGCAAAGCCGCCGCTGACGAACACGCAGTGCTCGGTCCCACCGGCATCGGTGTATCGAACCGGGCCGACTTTCAGCGCGGTCATAAACGGCGTGTGGCCCCTCAGGACCCCGAACTCGCCGAACATGCCCGGAGACGCGACAATCTGGGCTTCTTCGCTGACGACGTACTTCTCCGGGGTTACGACTTCCAGTGTGATGTTTTCCGCCATATATGAACCTCTTTGTTATGCAGCTTCCTCGAGTTTCTTGGCTTCTTCGATCACTTCCTCGATTCCGCCCTTCATGTAAAATGCCTGTTCCGGGATCTCGTCGTGCTTGCCTTCGCAGATCTCCCTGAATGCCCGAACCGTGTCTTCGATCTTCACGTAGGCTCCCTTTTTGCCGGTAAATGCTTCGGCAACGTGGAACGGCTGTGAGAGGAAGCGCTGGATCTTGCGGGCACGGGCAACGGTGATCTTGTCTTCATCGGACAGCTCCTCCATTCCGAGAATGGCGATGATGTCCTGAAGTTCCTTGTATTTCTGCAGGATCTGCTGCACCTGGCGAGCTGTCTGGTAATGCTCGTCGCCAATGTAGTTGGCGTCCAGGATGCGAGAGGTTGAATCCAGCGGATCGACGGCCGGATAGATACCGAGCTCCGCGATCTGGCGCGAAAGGACCACCGTACCGTCCAAATGGGCAAAGGTCGTGGCAGGGGCCGGGTCGGTCAGGTCGTCCGCCGGCACGTAAACACACTGCACGGCCGTAATGGAGCCCTTGTCCGTGGAGGTGATCCGCTCCTGGAGCTCGCCCAAGTCGACAGCCAGGGTCGGCTGGTAGCCCACCGCAGATGGCATCCGTCCGAGAAGCGCCGACACCTCCGAACCGGCCTGGGTGAACCGGAAGATGTTGTCGATGAAAATGAGCACGTCCTGGCCTTCTTCATCCCGGAAGTACTCCGCAGCGGTCAGGGCGGATAGCGCCACCCGGGCCCGGGCTCCGGGCGGTTCGGTCATCTGGCCGTAAATCAGCGCCGCTTTGGGCAACACACCCGAATCCTTCATCTCGTGGTACAGGTCGTTGCCTTCGCGGGTTCGCTCACCCACCCCGGCAAACACCGAGATACCACCGTGCTGCATGGCGATGTTGTGCACCATTTCCATCATGATGACGGTCTTGCCGACACCGGCGCCGCCGAACATGCCCATCTTGCCGCCGCGGGGAAAGGGGACCAGCAGATCGATCACTTTCACGCCGGTTTCCAGCACGCGCACGGTAACGTCCTGCTCGGTAAACTTGGGAGCCTCACGGTGGATCGGCAGCATCTTTTCCTGGCTCACCGGTCCGAGACCGTCCACGGGACGTCCCACCACGTTCAACACCCGGCCGAGACCGGCTTCACCGACCGGCATCATGATCGGCTTTCCGGTGTCTTTTACCGGCATGCCGCGCACCAGTCCGTCGGTGACGTCCATGGCAATGGTGCGAACCACGTTGTCCCCGAGATGCTGCGCCACCTCGATGACGAGGTTGTCTTCCATGTCGTCGATCGCCGGGTTGGTAATCGTCAACGCCGTGTAAATGGTCGGCAGTTTGCCCTGCTCGAACTCCACGTCAACGACAGGCCCCATCACCTGCAGTACTTTCCCAATGTTTTCTCCCATCGAAAAACCTCCTGATCTACGCGATATCTATCTGTTAGTCGTCTTAACCTTTGAGGGCTTCCGCACCGCCGACGATGTCCATGAGCTCCGCGGTGATGGCCGCCTGCCGGGCCTTGTTGTATACAAGGGTCAGATTTTCCAGCATGTCCTTGCACGCCTTGGTGGCGTTGTCCATGGCCATCATGCGGGCGGCATGCTCGCTGGTGGATGTCTCCAGAAGCGCGCTGTATACCTGAACGTAGACGTTCCGCGGCAGCATCTCTCCAAGCAGTTGTTCCGGCGAGGGCTCGCAGATATGCTCGGGCAGGTAGGCGCCCACCTCTTCTTTGTCCGCCTCCTCCACTTTTTCGATCGGCGGAATCGGCAGCAGCTGTTTGACCACCGGCAGCTGTTTGGCCATGCTGAGAAACTCTGCGTAAACGACATGGACCTCGTCGAACTCGCCCTTGAGAAAGCTTTCCACCAGCTTCCGGCCGGCAGTGGCGGCGACGTCGAAACCGAACTGGGTGCCGACGATTCCCACCTGCTCGTCGACGATCGTCTGCTGGGACTTGCGACCCCAACTGCGGCCCTTCTTTCCGAAAAAGGTAAACGAAACGGTCGCGCCGGGTTGCTGCTTTTCGACCATCAGCTTTTCGGCCCGGCGGATCAAATTGGTGTTGAAACCGCCGCAAAGGCCCCGGTCCGAAGTGCACAGCAGGATATGAACGTTCTTGACCTCTTCGCGCGGGACCAGCAGCGGATTGGCGCCCTCCCCGGATCTTTCCGCCAGGCTGCCGAGCACCTCGGCGAACTTGCCGGCGTAAGGCCGAAAGGATTCCATAGCGGACTGTGCACCACGCAGTCGGGATGCCGCCACCATGTTCATTGCCTTGGTGATCTGCTGGGTCTTCTTGACCGCTTTTATCTTGTTTTCGATATCCTTTAGCGTTGGCATACGGCTCCGCCTCTACATTGAAGTTGCAAGCCTGCTGGCAACCGGCACTTTTCTGAAGCGCGGTCAGATGCGGCTCGCAACGATTTTCTATTTGATGGTGTCCTTGAACTCCTCGTCGTAGGCACTCAAGGCCTCGGACATCAGCTTTTCCAGATCGTCGTCGATGCTCTGTTTTTCTTTCAGGCCCGAGAAAGCTTGCGGGTAGCGATCCTCGATGAACGAATAGAGCCCGGCCTCGTATTTGGCCAGAACATCGACCGGATACTTGTCCAGAAACCCCCTGGCTCCTGCAAACAGGATCGTTACCTGCTTTTCCATCGGCAGGGGCTGATACTGGGGTTGCTTCAGGATCTCCACCAGCCGGGCGCCACGGGTCAGCTGCTTCTGGGTGGACTTGTCCAAGTCACTGCCGAAAGCGGCAAAAGCTTCCAGTTCGCGGTATTGGGCCAGGTCCAGGCGCAGGGTACCGGCCACCTGTTTCATGGCCTTGACCTGCGCGGCACCGCCGACCCGGGAAACCGAAAGACCGACGTTGATCGCCGGACGGACACCGGCAAAAAACAGCCCAGGCTCGAGATAGATCTGCCCGTCGGTGATCGAAATCACGTTGGTGGGAATGTATGCCGACACGTCGCCGGCCTGGGTTTCGATGACCGGCAGGGCGGTCAGGGAACCGGCTCCGAGGTCGTCGTTGAGCTTGGCGGCCCGCTCCAACAGGCGGGAATGGTTGTAGAAGATGTCGCCCGGAAAGGCCTCGCGCCCGGGGGGGCGGCGCAGCAGAAGGGATACCTGCCGATAGGCGGCCGCCTGCTTGGAAAGATCATCGTAGATGATCAGCGCGTGCTGGCCTTTGTCCCGGAAGTATTCCCCCATGGCACACCCGGCGTAGGGAGCGACGTACTGCAAGGTGGCCGGGTCGCTGGCGCACGCCGACACGATGGTGGTGTACTCCATGGCGCCGTGTTTTTCCAGGATGGCGTGAACCTGGGCGACGGTCGACTTTTTCTGCCCGCAGGCGACGTAAATGCAAAAGACGTCGGTGTCTTTCTGGGCAATAATGGCGTCGATGCCGATAGCGGTTTTTCCGATCTGGCGGTCGCCGATGATCAGCTCGCGCTGGCCGCGTCCTACCGGGGTCATGGCGTCAATCGCCTTCAACCCGGTGTAACAGGGTTCGTGAACGCTCTTTCGGGCAATGACACCGGGGGCCACCATTTCCACACGCCTGCTCTCGGGGGTATCGATCGGCCCCTTGCCGTCTATCGGTTCGCCGACGGCAGATACCACGCGCCCTAAAACGGCTTCGCCCACCGGCACCGAAGCGATGTTGCCGGTGCGCTTGACGATGTCCCCCTCCTTGATGTGAATGTCTTCCCCCATGATGGCCACACCCACATTGTCTTCTTCGAGGTTGAGAACCAGTCCGAGGATACCGCCGGGGAACTCCACCAGCTCCAGGGCCATCACTTTCTCCAGGCCGTACACCCTGGCAATACCATCGCCCACTGACAAGACGACGCCGGTTTCGCTGAGCTCGACTTTCTTGTCATAATCCGTAATCTGCTCTTTGATGATTTGACTAATTTCTTCAGCTCTTAGTTCCATTAGACACTCTCACCCCTTTTTAAAGTTTCTCTCATATTAAGTAACTGGGTTTTAATGCTCCCATCCAATACCAGGTCTCCGATCTTTGTCACGATGCCGCCGATCAGTTCCGGATCCTGTTGCACTTCCAGAACCACCTCTTTGCCCGTCCGCTTGGACAGGGCGCTGCGGATCTTGTCGATGGTGTCGGCCGACAGCTCGTTGGCGGACACCAGACTTGCACGGGCAATCCCTTGAAGTTCATCGGCCAGCTTCTGATAAAAATCGCTGATTGCACCGATGAATCCGATTCTGCGCTTGTCGAACAGCAGCATTAAAAATGAGGACATCACCGCCGAGAGCTTCAGTTTCTTTATGACCGCCGCCAGCACATGCCGGCGGGCATCGGCGTCGTAAAGCGGATTGATCAACGCCTGCTCCAACGCCTTTTGTCTTGCGATCATACCGGCAACCGCGGCAATTTCTTCCTTGTAATTCTGGGCCTGCCCGTCCTCTTTGCCGATAAGCAGCAACGCTTTGGCATACCGCCGTGCGACCGCCAAATTCTTCATTATGCCACCACCTTCTCTAAGTATTCATCCACCAGCCGTTCCTGGTCTTTGTCCGAAATTCGTGACTTGATCACCTCTTCGGCTTTGGCAAGCGCTTTTTCCATTACCTCAACCTGAAGCTGTGCGCGGGCCTTCTTGAATTCGTGATCGATGTTGCGGCGCGCCTGTTCCTCGAGCTTTTCGGCTGCGGACTGGGCCTCTTCGAGAATCCTGGCTTTGGCCTCCCGGCCCTGCTGGATATACTGGTCGACGATTTTTTCGGCTTCCTGCTCCAGCTGTTGAAATTTCTGATTGTAGGCGGCCAGCTCCTCTTCGGCCTGCTTTTTCCTGGATTCCAGATCTTCAAGCTGGTCCTTGATGCCCTGAATTCGATCATTGAGCGCCTTGGTCACCGGTTTGCGCAGCAGAAAGACAAGGGCCACGGCCAGCACGGCAAAGTTGATCACTTTGTACGTGTCGGTCGCCACCCACCCCTTTGCCGGCGCTTCGGTGCCGTGCTCGTCGGTCGCTCCCATGGCCGCTGTGCTGAAAAAAACCAGCACCACCGCCAGTAAAAGCACCACACAGCGTCTCGCCTCAGAGGCGCGGTGCCTGTCGCTCAAATGCGTGCGTCTCATTTAAACAGCCCTCCCCAGTATTTTTTCGCCGATGGCCTCCGCAAAACTATCCACTTCTTTGAGCAGAGACAGTCTGGCGACTTCCACATCACTGGCGACCTGCTCGCGAACCTGCGAGAGCTCTGCTTGTGCCTTCTCGTTGATCTGGGAGATGATTGTTTTCTCTTCGTTGGCCGCTTCGGCAAGCAGGGTTTCTTTTTTCTCCAACCCCTTGACCCGAGCGCTTCGCAGCCCGGCGTCAAACGCCTCCTGTTTGTCGGTGGCATCTTTGTGAAAGGACTCGATGCTTTCCTCCAGTCCGGAGACTTTTGCCTGCCGCTGCTTGAGGACGTTGCGGATCGGCTTGTAGAGAATCAGGTTGAGTACCCAGATTAAAAAAACGAAATTGGCCATTTGAAGTAAAAATGACCAATTCGGGATAACGGTCAGGCCTTCTGCAGCCCAGGCGCTGCCGGCCGCTGCCGAAAGTAGGGGAACGATGAGAAAGGAAGCCCGAAACAGCTTCCGATGGAAAGAAGAAAGTTGCATGCGGCAGACCTCCATCACTGATACGATAATGCGTTGTACCGACGAACCGCTGAGCTCCCCCCCAGCTGCGTACCGCTTCCGTGGATCCCTGTTCGCCTGAGCAGCGGATCCTACCTTTCCGCCGGATGCTCCTCCATCGATGAAACCCGTAAGGGTGTCCTCGAAGCGAAACGTCATGGGATTGAAGCCGGTCGAGCCGTCGCGGGGAATCCAAAAAAAAAAGACCGTCCATTTCGACTCGGGCGGTCTATACCATTCGACATGTTTGATTGTCAAAGGTTTTTTACAAAATTTTTATGCGGTTCACGCCTCCTCGCCGCCGGATGCGCGCATCGACGACAACTGTTTTACGGAGCCGCCGGCGGAGCGATCTTTCATCGTGCAATTGCCGTTGAGCATACCGCCCTCCTCGATGGAAATCACCGGCGACTGGATGTCACCCGATATGCGACCGGGCGGATACACCTCGATGCGATGGGCGGCATCGATGGTGCCGATCACCTCTCCCATGACGATCGCCGTTCCAACGACAACTTCAGCATTGACAACCGCTTTCTCGCCCACAATCACGGTCCCGTCGCCGCTCTTTATCTGACCCTTTACGCTGCCGTCCAATCGGATCGTGCCCTGAAACTCGATTGTCCCGTCGATGCTGGCGTCCGGTCCCAGAAAAGTGGATATGGCGTCGTGTTTTTTCCCTTTTTTGCCCATGAGAATACAGCCTCCTTTATGGTTTTACCGGTTCCTTTAAACCGGCATCGATCCTTGTACGAACCGCACCGGGCTGAATACCGCCCCGGTCTCCAACGCGCCTGTTATTCCAGCGTAAAACGCCGCATGCTCACGTTGATCAGCAGCCCGATGGCAATCATGGTCGTCGCGATGGAAGAGCCGCCGTAGCTGACGAACGGCAGCGGGATGCCCACCACCGGCATCAGCCCCATCACCATACCGATATTTACGAACACCTGCCAGAATATCATAGACGAGATACCCACCGCAAGGATGGTCCCGAAGGGATCGCGACTGCTGTAGGCGACATTGAGCCCCCAGATGATGAGCAGCAGGAAAAGAAGGATCAGCACCGCCGAACCGACGAATCCCCATTCTTCGGCAAACACCGAGAATATGAAATCGGTGTGCTGCTCCGGCAGAAAATTCAGCGCATTCTGGGTGCCTTTCAGATACCCCTTGCCGGTGAGAACGCCCGAGCCGATGGCGATCTTCGACTGGATGATGTGATAGCCGGCACCGAGCGGATCTCCCTCCGGACTTAAAAATGTGAGAATGCGTCTTTTCTGGTAGTCTTTCAGGAAAAACCAGACCAGCGGGACCGTCACCAGTCCTGAGAAAATCAGGTACCGGAAAGACCGCTTTTCTATTTTTACGAACACGGTCGTGGAACCGGCGATCAGCACCAACAGCAGGGCGGTGCCCAGGTCGGGCTGGGCAACGATCAGGGCAAAGGGAATAGCGACCAGCGCCACCGGTATCAGCAGCTGCCGCAGCGTAAACCCCCTGGTGTATGCGTTTTTGGAATAGTAGCTGGCCAGAGCGATGATTACCGCAATTTTTACGATCTCCGACGGCTGTACGGAAACGGGCCCGAGCACGAGCCATCTTTTGCTGCCGCCGACGTATTTGCCGAAAAACAAAACGGCTATCAGCATGAGGATGCAAAGCGCGTAAAAGCCGTTGGCATAGCGGTCCAGCTGCTTGTAATTGAACAGAAACGAAACGACCATGAACCCGAGCCCGACACTAAACCAGATCAGCTGTTTGATCACCAGGGTCTTTTGCGCTGCGGCGGCATCGGCCGTGACAACACTGTAAAGGGTGATCAGCCCCATACAGCCCAGCAGAACGGCGACGGTGAACAGGCCCCAGTCAAAGTATTGGATAAAATGACGATCGAACATCCGGCCTCCGGGACCCTCGTCGATCGCGTGGCGATCGTGGGATCCACAACAGTAAAACGGTTACGGTTGCGCCACCGGCTCTTTATTGGCTACAATTACCGGCTGCAGCTGCTCTTTGAGCAGATAGCTCTTGATGATCTCGCGGGCGATGGGCGTTGCGGCGCTCGAACCGTGTTCCCCATTTTCCACCACCACCGCCGTGGCGATTTGGGGAGCATCCGAAGGGGCGTAGGCCACAAACCACGCGTGCGCTTTGAGGTGGTCGGCGATCTCCGACTCATCTTCGACTTCCTGCTCGTCGTCTTTGCGGCTGATCACCTGGGCGGTGCCGGTCTTGCCGCTGATGTGCAGATCGAAGAATCGCGCACCTTTGGCCGTGCCTGTGTCGGAATGAACCACCTCCCACAGCCCCTGCCGGATCAGCTCCAGCGTTCGGGGGCTGATCGGCACCTTGCCGACCACCATCGGTTCGGTCTGAAAGACGACCTCGCCCTGGGCCGTTTCGATTCTTTTCAGCAGCTGTGGTTGGTAGCGAATGCCACCGTTTGCCACCGCCGCAGCCATCCCGGCCATCTGCAAAGGCGTGACCAGATTGAACCCTTGCCCGATCGCCAGAGACAGCGTCTCCCCCTCCTGCCACGGCTCGCCGGTACGTTTCAGTTTCCAGGCCGCCGTCGGTATCAACCCGCTCGACTCATTGGCAAGTTGAACACCGGTGGGGGTTCCGAGACCGAAAGTTTTGGCATACCAGGCCAGGCGATCGACGCCGACGGCCTGTCCGACCTGGTAAAAGTAGACATCGCAGGATTGTGCGATGGCCTGCACCAGGCTCAGGCAACCGTGTCCGCCCCTTTTCCAGCAACGGTACTCCCTGCCCTTGAACCGGTAAAAACCGGGACAGCAGTATTCGGTGTTTTCATCGATGAGGCCCTCTTCCAGACCGGCTGTAGCAGTCAGAATTTTATAGGTCGATGCCGGCGGATACTCCCCCTGGACGGCACGGTTGGTCAGCGGTTTGAGCGGATCCGAAACGAAGGCCTGCCATTGTTCATGGGTCATGCCGCTTACGATCCGGTTCTGGTCAAAGGACGGGTTGCTCGCTATGGCGAGCACTTCACCGGTGTTCGGATCGATTGCCACGGCAGCACCGGTCACCCCGGCCAGGAGTTCCTCGGCCTTCATCTGAACCGCCTGGTCGATGGTGAGCACCACGTTGCGTCCGGGCCGCGACGGGACGGTTTTCAGCACCCGCATGATTTGACCGGTGGCATTGACCTCCACCTGCCGGCCGCCCCCGCGGCCCCGCAGGTACTCGTCGTATGATCTTTCGACGCCGGCCTTGCCGATCAGATCCCCGCTTCTGACCCCGGGGTATTTGCCGCTGTCCAGCTCGTTTGCGCTGATTTCTCCCAGGTAGCCGAGGATATGGGCAGCGCTTTGCCCGAAAAGGTAGTGCCGGCGGGATTTGACGTTCACTTCGATACCGGGCAGGTCATATTTGTGAACCTCGATGCCGGCCATGGAATCACGGCCGATATCCTGGCGCAGCAAAACGGGTTTGTAAGCCAGGATCCCTTTCTGCCCGGCGATTTTCTCCAGAAGCTCTTCGTCCGAGACGCTCAGAAATGTAGAAAGCCTGCCCAGTGTCTGCGCAACCGGTTGGGCGTCTTTGACCACGATGCTCACATCGAAAGACGGACGGTTGTCGACCAGCATGTTTTTGTTGCGATCAAAGATGATTCCCCTGAACGCTTCGATCCGCTGCAGGCGGATGCTGTTGTTGTCGGAAAGCCGCCGGAACTCTTCTCCCTTGATCACCTGCAGGTAAAACAGACGCATGAACAGCGCCGCAAAACAGATCAGCACCACGAGGATGATGCCGATAATCCGCTGCTTGTACCAGTCGTTGTCAGCTGTTTTTAAATACCTGCTCAATTCGAATCACTTTGCTTCCGATCTGCCGATGCCCGCTGTCTGGCCGATCAGGCGGTCCCAGATGCCATGAGCGCCCCTGAAACCGAGCACCAGGATCGGCCCGAGAACAAAGGCCCAGGCCAGCTGTAGGATGACGGTGCCGGTGGCGGCCGCCGGCGAGTGGGTCCCGGCGCCTAGAAGCACGAATGCAAAAACAAACACGAGGTTTTCAATCAGCACGCCGCCCGAGACGATCAATGCCGTGCGAAATCGAAGGCTGACCTGCAGGATCAGAGATAGCACCCGCACGCCGAAAAACACCCACAGGTAGGCGGTGATGTAGAGCATAAAGGGCGCACCGGACAAGTTGTCCGCCAGCAGGCCGAGGATGACCACCGCCGGAAGGGCTTCCCGTGCGGGTCGATAAAATCCCAGATAGATGACGAACAGGCCGACGAAGTCAAACAGGGTGTCGAGCACCGGAATGCCGGGGATGACGGCGGTCTGAAACAGGATCAGGCCGATACCGACAACGATGTAATACCCGTAGGTCATTGTTTTTCCGCAAAATCCGGAGCCGGCGGTATCAGAACCACCAGCACTTCCTCGAGTTTCTCGAAATCAACATGGGGCGTCACGGTCACCTCCTGAAAAATTTCCGAGGTGCGTTTGACGACACCGGTGACATCGCCGATCGCCATCCCCTTGGGAAACACGCCGTCGAGACCGGAAGCTACAATTTTATCCCCGACGGCGACCTCCTCCTTGCGCATGACATACTTGAACCGGCACCTGCCGGTCACCTCGCCCTTGATGATTCCCCGGGCGCGCGTGCGCTGCACCAGGGCATCCACCGCACTGTTTCGATCGATGATCAGCATCACCTTGGCGTAATGGCCGCTCACATCGGTCACCTGACCGGCAATGCCCTCCGGCACCACCACCGGCAGGCCCTTGCGGATGCCGTCGGCGCTGCCCTTGTTGATGATCACCGCCTGATACCAGGAAGACGGATCCCTGCCCACGATTTCAGCGGCAACGCTCTGGCTGATGATGGTGGTTTTGAAGTCGAGCAACTGCCGCAGTCGGATGTTGGACAGCTCCACCTCGCGCCACTGGCTGTTGCGGGCAACCGCCTGATTGAGACTTTGCTTCAACCGGGTGTTTTCACGGGCGGCGGATGCCAGTGCGAAGTAGTTGTCCCACGTGCCCCTGGAAAAACGGATGGCGACGGAAACGGCATCCTGGAAAGGTGCCACAAAATAAAGGGCAATGCGCCCGAGTCCGTGGGAAGGATAGCGGTTACCGGCGATGTAAAGGATGACGAGGTTGGCGCCGATCAAAACGATCGCACCAACGACCACCAGCATTTTCTTGGAAAACATCAGGTTCGGTTCTTAGACGCGATTGGTTTGGCTTCCTGCGAGCTTTGCAACCAGCGGTTTAGGTAATCATGACACGCTTGAGAATTTCCAGGCTGTCGAGCGCTTTGCCGGAACCCAGCGCCACGGTGGTCAGCGGATCTTCGTTGATGGTGATCGGCAGACTGGTTTCTTCCCTCAACAGCTTGTCGAGATTTTTCAGCAAAGCCCCGCCGCCGGTCAGCACGATGCCGCGATCGACGATGTCGGCCGACAGTTCCGGTGGGGTCTGCTCCAGGGCGATCTTTACGGTTTCGACAATCGAGTCGATCTGCTCGGATATGGCCACCCGTATTTCCTCGGAGTCGATCGACAGGATCTTCGGAATCCCGGATGCCAGGTCGCGTCCTTTTACTTCGATCGTCTCCAGTTCCTGGGGGTTCGGATAGGCGTTGCCGATGGTGATCTTGATGATCTCTGACGTGCGTTCGCCGATCAGCAGATTGTATTTGCGTTTGATGTACTGGATGATGGCCTGGTCCATCTTGTCTCCGGCCACCCGCACCGATCGGCTGTAGACGATGCCGGCCAGCGAAATGACCGCAACTTCGGTGGTGCCGCCGCCGATGTCCACCACCATGTTGCAGGTGGGCTCGGTGATGGGCAAGTTGGCACCGATGGCTGCGGCCATCGGCTCTTCGATCAGAAACACCTCCCTGGCACCGGCGGATTCCGCCGATTCCCTGACCGCCCGCTTTTCCACCTGGGTGATGCCGGAGGGAACCGCGATGATGATCCGCGGACGAACGAACGAGCGCCGGTTGTGCACCTTCTGGATGAAGTGCCGCAGCATGGCCTCGGTGACTTCGAAATCCGCGATCACACCGTCCCGCATGGGGCGAATGGCAACAATGCTGCCGGGCGTTCTGCCCAGCATGTGCTTGGCTTCATGGCCTACGGCCAGCACCCGGTTCTTGGAGCGGTTCTCCACGCTGACGGCAACCACTGACGGTTCGTTGAGTACGATGCCTTTACCTTTGACGTAGACCAGCGTATTGGCCGTTCCCAGATCTATCGCCAGGTCATTCGAAAACCATCCCAGTACGCTATCGAAAAACAGATTCATACGACCTCGTAAAGAATTGAAAAGGTTGACGGATTTTGTATGACAACGTCCTATTATACATAAAAACAAACCGCTTCGCTACTAAAATCAATCTGTTTTTACAAGAAAAATCGCCTCCATCACCGCATCGTGCAACTGCGGGCGGAATGTTCGGATCCGCTCGTTGGTCCGGGTCGGGTGAACCCGGTTGGTCAACAAGACAACGGCTACGGCATTGTCCAGATCGATCCACAGCGATGTCCCGGTAAAGCCCAGGTGGCCTACCGTGTTGCCGGAGAAATGGCGCCCGCAGCTGGCTTCGGCATCCGAGGGCGCATCGAATCCCAGCGGTCTGGACCCGCCGGCATCGCGGCGAAAAAAAGCCTGCACGGTCGCGGCGGCAAACAACCCGTGCGGACAGCGGCCGGCATGGGCATCGCACAGCGCCTGGGCCAGCCGGAAGACTCCCAGCGCATCGCCGAACAGACCGGCATGGCCGGCAACCCCGCCCATGGCAAAAGCGTTTTCATCGTGTACGACGCCTTCCAGCAGGCGATTTCTCCACGGACAGATTTCCGTGGCGGCTACGTTTTCCGTAATTGAAGGCGCAGGGGTGGGGGTGCTGTTGAAAAAAAGCCGCGGTTGGATTTCGCCACCGACTCCCAGCGGCTTGAACACCTCCTGGTGAACATAGCGGTCGAGCCGCAGCGTCGTAATCTCTTCCACGAGCAGGCCCAGCAGCATGAATCCCAGATCGCTGTAAACCGTCTGCCCGGCGATTGCCTCCAGCGCAACCCCGGCCAGGGCCTGTTGGACTGCCTGTTGTCTGTCGTCCGGCGCCAGCTCCTGCAGATCCCGGTAAAAAGGCCGGTAGGCCGGCAGACCCGCAGTATGATTGAGCAGCGCCCTGACCGAAATTTCTTCCTTGTTGCTGCCTTCCAGCCAGCGGCAGTGCATGCCGATGGGATCGTCCAGCGCCAGTTTGGACTGCTGGACCAGCAGCATAAGCGCCGGGGTCGTCGCCAACGGCTTGGTCAGTGACGCCAGGTCGAAGATCGTGTCGGTGGTGACCGCCTGACGGGTAAACAGGTTCCGCCAGCCGTAGGCCTCGCAGAACTCGATGGCCCCGTTGCGGGCGGCCAGCAGAACGCCGCCGGGGAAGACCCCCTTTTCGATTGCCCGGTGCATCAGGCTGTCAACAACATCAAAGCGCTCGTTTGTCATTGTGCGAACCGCGTTACCGCGGCCCCGATCGACGGTTTTAGCGTCGTTGCAGTGATTTCAGGGCCTCGAGGTGCCAGCCGCTGCCGTTATAAACGACAGCGCCCGGCGGTCGGTATCGATTGTGGCCATCTGGCCGATCGGCACCGTCAGGTTGCATTTCCCGTGCCCGAACGGCAGGCGGGCCAGTATGGGGAAACCCATATCGCCCAGCAACCTTTCCACGATTTCAAACAACCGCTGCTCGTCACCGCACGACTCGAAGCTCCCCAGGCCAAGACCGGCGAGGTTGTCGAGACAGCCGGCCAGCTTCATCTGGGTCAGCATCCGATCGAGTCGATAGGGCGCCTCCGCCCGGTCTTCCAGCAGCAGAATCCGCCCGTCGAACCGGGGCTGGTAAGGGGTTCCCAACAGGTGGTTGATGGTCGTCAGGTTGCCGCCCAAAACGGCTGCCGTTGCCCGGCCGGCCTTGATTTCCCCTCCCGCACGGGCCAGCAGCGGCAACGGTTCGGGCTGGAAAAGGGCCTGAAAAAACGCTTTCCGGGTTTGCGAATCCGATTCGGCCAGGGTGGTCACCAGCGGGCCATGATAGGTGACAAGTCCGCAGTTTCGATCAATGGTGGTCAGCAGTGCCGTAATGTCGCTGAATCCGACGATGATCTTCGGATGGCGGCGCAGCGCCTCATAGTCGAGATAAGCAAGAACCCGCATGGCCCCGTAACCGCCTCGAATGCAGCATACCGCTTTTACGCGCGCATCGGTGGCCAGGCGCATCAGCAGATCGGCCCGCTGCCGGTCGCTGCCGGCAAAACGCCCGTCTACCTTGTAGACCTCTTCGGGGATCACCACCTGCAGCCCGACAGACTCCAGCAGGCGCACACCGGCATGCAAGGCCTGCGGATCGAACAGGCCGGACGGGGCCGCCACGGCGACCGTATCGCCGCTTCGCAACCGCGGCGGAACAATCATTGTAGGGGCGACTGCGGGGACGGCCGGGTTGTCGGGATCTTGTATTGACATGCTGCCAATCAGGTGTTAGAAGTTCGATTTCGTGTCGGGGCGTAGCGCAGTCTGGTAGCGCACTTGAATGGGGTTCAAGGGGTCGGAGGTTCAAATCCTCTCGCCCCGACCATCAAAAAGACAAATCAAGCGGGAAAGCCGGTTGGGTTTTCCCGCTTTTTGTTTTCAATATATGAATAAATATCAAATAATTAGATCTAATGCAACCCATTATTCCCAACCGTAGATTTATCATTGGCAACCGCTTGACATCCTACGAAGTGGTATTTACCCTGTAGGTGACGATCATTTCGACTCAATGATCGCCTCACACTCCATCGCTAGTATGGGCGGGTTGCAACCACTGTAGCCCGCCCATACATTTATGGCGCTTCTGAAACTATGGCCTGCCTTTGCTGAAACTGACGCAAAATCCGTACTTCTCTTCTTTCAAAAAAAGACCTGCAGCCGACGAGACGATGGGATGGATCCGTGCGGAAAGTCGATACCGGCGGGATGCCTCCCCCGGGTCGGGTGGTTCGGCAGAGTGAACCCGGTTACAGATCTTCCGGGGGCCGGAAAAAGGGGTATCGCACCGGGGTGACCACAGGTTGTCGAAGGAGTCGCCCTGGTTTTGCCCAACGGCGGAAAACCGCAAAGATCAGAACAACGCTGATGGGACCGCGCGCTGACATGTTTCGGCCCGGTTCGACCGGCGATAGGGGTTGCTGGATGCGTTTTTCGCCATTATACAACGATTGACAGGATTTGGGGAATCCTGAAGCCCGCATGCGGGCGGGTTAGCGAAAAGCCTTTTCGCGCTTGGCACGGCTGCGGTGGTTGAAACGGTTGCAGACACTGTTGCATCCGTTCCGTTTGATTTCACATGACTTCGAAAATAAAAGTTGATAACGAAAACAGAGCGCGGGTTGTATCCAACCCGCAGACAAGCTGCCACTTCGAATAAATGGTACCCATGAAACTGCCGGCCCCACTGCGTTATCCCCCGGACAAGGTCTTTGATCGCCCCTTGCGGATCTGCCTGTTGAGCTACCGGAGCAATCCGCACAGCGGGGGGCAGGGGGTGTATGTGAAAAACCTCGGACGGGCACTGGCCGACCTGGGCCACCGTGTGGAGGTGATCACCGGACCACCGGGCCTGCAAGCCGAGAACGGTATCCGGGTACACCGGTTGGCCAGCCTGGACCTGTACAACCCCGACGACCTTTTCCGACTGCCGTCTATGGGCGAGCTCCGCCAGCCCCTGAACCTGCTGGAGTGGATGGGAGTCTCCACCATGGGATTTCCGGAACCGTTTGTTTTCGGGATCCGGGCGTATCTGCAGCTTCGGCAGAACACACACCGCTACGACATCGTGCATGACAACCAGAGCCTTTCCTACGGCGTCTGGGCCATCGGCAAAATGCTGCCCGTCGTGGCGACCATTCACCACCCGATCACCGTCGATCGACGGTTGGCGGTTCGAAATGCTGCTTCGGTCTGGAAAAAACTAAAGCAGCTGCGCTGGTACTCATTTCTGCACATGCAAAAGTGCGTTTCGCGAACCCTTTCGAAAATTATCACTGTTTCAAAAAGCGCGCGAGAAGACATCAGCCGGGAATTCGCAATCCCCCGCCAGCGGTTTCGCATCGTGCCGAACGGAATCGACACCCGCTGTTTCCATCCGCTGCCGGGAGTAAAACGGGCAAAAAACCGAATCATGGTGACCAACAGCGCCGACATGCCGTTGAAAGGGCTTGCGTACCTGTTGCGCGCCGTCGCCGAGCTGTCTAAAACCAGGCCCGTGCAACTGGTGGTGGTGGGACAACCCAAAAGAAACGGTGATGTGGAGAGCCTGGTCCGGCAGCTGGGAATCGACAGGCGGGTTACCTTCACCGGCCGGATTACTGCCGACGAACTGGTGGTGCAATACGCCAGGGCCGCGGTGGCAGTGGTGCCTTCGGTTTACGAGGGCTTCGGCCTGCCTGCCGGAGAGGCCATGGCCTGCGCCGTGCCGGTGATCAGCACCACCGGCGGTGCGCTGCCCGAAGTAGTCGGCGAGGCCGGGCTGTTGGTTCCGCCGGCCGATCCGACAAGCCTCGGCCGGGCAATCGACGAGGTCCTGGCTCATCCCGACAGAGCCGCGTCAATGGGAAAGACCGGATATGATCGCGTCCGTCGGCTGTTTACCTGGCAGCGCGCAGCGCAGATGACGCTGGAGACATACAGGGAGAGTATCGTTGATCACGCTCGAATTCGAACGGCTCGGACTTGAAAAAGGATCCCGGGTCCTGGACATTGGCTGCGGCACCGGCCGCCACAGCGCTGCGGCCTTTCGCCAGCCCGGTGTTGTCACGGTCGGCGCAGACGTGAACTGGAAGGATATCTGCGAAACAAGATCCAGGCTGCAGCTGCACGATCAGCTCGGCGAGCACGGCGGGGGAAAGTGGGCGCTGGCGGCCGCCGACATTCTGGCGCTGCCGTTTAAAGACAGCAGCTTTCAGCTGGTGATCTGCTCCGAGGTCCTGGAACACATAAAAGATCACCGCCGGGCCCTGGCCGAGGCAGCCAGGGTGCTGCAGCCCGGCCATCTGCTGGCAGTCAGCGTCCCGAGCTTCTGGCCCGAACAGCTCTGCTGGAAACTGTCGAAGCACTACGCCCGGTCGAGTAACGGCCACGTGCGGATTTACCGCAAAAAAAAGCTGATGAATCTTCTTCGCTGCGCCGGAGTGACACCATTCGCCTCCCACCGGGCGCACGGGCTGCACGCACCGTTCTGGTGGCTCAAATGCCTGGTGGGACCTGCCCGCAACAACGACCACCCCCTAGTTGCTCTCTACCACCGGCTGCTGGTCTGGGACATGATGCAAAAACCGAAAGCAACGCGGATGGTGGAAAAGCTGTTGAACCCGCTGATGGGAAAAAGCCTGGTGGTTTACGGCCGCAAACAGGTTTGATCCGAGCGTTCTTTGCGCTGCAACACCCCCAGCGTGCGGGTCATCGGCAGCTGTTCGTACAGCCCGCTCTCCAGTGCCGTCCCATACACTTGGCGGGGAGCCTGTCCGCCCTGGCCGGGATCCGTGTAGATATCGTGAAACAGCAGGTAACCGCCTGCCATGATGTGGGGAGACCACAACCGGTAATCGGTGAAGACATCTTCGCGGCAGTGCCCGCCGTCGATAAAGAGCAGGCCCAGGGGAATACGCCAGCTGCGAGCGGCCGTTTCGGACCGGCAGACCAGCGGTACGACGAAGTCCTGCAGGCCGGTGGATTCGAGCGTCTTGCGCAAAAACGGCAGGCTGTCGATGACGCCGAACCGGGGGTCGAACAGGTCGGGATCAAAATACGGCTCGCCGGCCTGCTGCTCCTCTGAACCGCGATGGTGGTCCACCGCAAAAACGGTGCTGCCCGTCTGCCTGCAGGCCGAGGCCAGGTAAACCGTCGATTTGCCGCAATAGCTGCCGACTTCCAGACAGGGCCCCCTGCGGCTGGCCTCCAATGCCAGGGCGTAGAGCCGACGGCCTTCCTGCTCATCGAGAAAACCCTTGATGTTCGCTATTTTTTCCGGTGGGGGCAGCATGCTACGATCCGGAAGCGACCGGCGGTGGCAGGAAGCAAACCCGCTGACTGAAGCAAGGGTTGCACGCTGTAGCGGTTACGATATGTCGTCGTAACTGCGAACAAGAACTTCCCGCGGTTTCACGCCGTCGGCCGGTCCAACGACACCTTCTTTTTCCATCGTCTCGATAATCCGCGCCGCACGGTTGTAACCGATTCGAAGATGGCGCTGAATCATCGAAATCGAAGCCTGGCGGTTTTTGGCGACCAGCGCAACCGCTTCGTCGTATTTTTCGTCGTGCTCTTCCGCCGATGACGCCTCGCTGTCGACCGCCACGGCTGCAGTGACCTGTTCGTCGTACTCCGGTTTCTTCTGCTGCTTCAAAAACGCTGTGATCCGCGCCAGCTCGCTCTCCGAAATGTAGGCGCCGTGGATCCGCTGCAGCTTGGCCGCACCCGGCGGGACAAAGAGCATGTCGCCGCTGCCGAGAAGGTTTTCCGCACCGTTGGCGTCGATGATGGTTCGCGAGTCGGTTTTGGAGGATACCTGAAACGACAGGCGGGTGGGAAAATTCGCCTTGATGATCCCGGTCAGCACATCCACCGAGGGCCGCTGGGTGGCTATGATCAGGTGTATCCCCGCGGCCCTGGCCATCTGGGCCAGACGGGTCAGGGCGACTTCCACGTCCCGGGAGGAGACCATCATCAGGTCGGCCAGCTCATCGATGACAACGACGATGAATGGAAGCGGCTGCAAGGGCTCACCGTCTTTGTCGGTTTTTTTCTCCGAGACCTTGCGGTTGTATTGAGCGATGTTGCGGGTCGAATTCTCGGACAGCAGCTCGTAGCGCCGCTCCATCTCCTTGACGGCCCAATACAGCGCGTTGGTGGCCTTCTTTACGTTGGTGACAACCGGGGTGATCAAGTGCGGGATGCCGTCGTAGCTGGTCAGCTCGATTCGCTTGGGGTCGATCATGATCATTTTGACGTGATCGGGATCGGCTTTGTACAGCAGGCTGCAGATCATCGTGTTCAACGCCACGCTTTTGCCGGATCCGGTTGCCCCTGCAATCAGAAGGTGCGGCATCCGATTGAGTTCGGCCACCACGGGATGGCCGATAATATCCTTTCCGAGGCAGATGGTAAGGTAGGATTTCGATTTTTCAAACGCAGTCGATATGACGATCTCCTTAAATCGAACCATCTCCCGCACGGCATTGGGCACTTCGATGCCGATGACCGCTTTGCCGGGAATCGGTGCGACGATGCGGATGCTGGCCGCCCGCAACGCCAGCGCCAGGTCATCGGACAGGTTGACCACCTTGTTGATCTTGATGCCTGCGGCCGGTTCGTATTCGAAGGTGGTAACCACCGGTCCGGGGGAGACGGCAACCACCTGCCCCCTCACCCCGAAGTCTTCCAGTTTTTTTTCGAGCAGCTTCGACTGCATCCGCAGGTTTTCGTCATCGGCGGCCGTCGAACGGATTTCCGGATCCTCGAGAAAACTCACCGACGGCAGCTGAAAACCGTCCCGGGAGCGCATGAATTCGAACACTTCCTGCTTGGGCCTTGGGGTCACCTTGACGGGCGCCTTTATGCCGGCAGCTTTGATCTTGACCGGGGCCTTCGGCGTGTCGGATTGCTGGCGGGTCATCTGGGAGCGTTTTCTGGCCTTTTGCATCCGCTCCCGGTGCTTGAGATAAAAGGTTTTCAGGCGCTCACCGACGACCAGAACCACCTTCCAGCTGCGCCGGGAAAATGCGATCAGCGAAAAACCGGTGGCCATGATAAAGCCGATCAGCCAGATAAGCACCAGGATGATCAGCGCACCTGTCGGATTGGCAAGATTTGTCAGAAAGTTTGTTATCGGGATGCCGATCATCCCGCCGGAAGAAAATCGGGTGCCCAACAGGCCGTACTGCGGTTGTCTGAGCGCCAGCAGACAGCCGGTGGTGATCACCAGCAGCAGCCCGCCGGCGATCGTGGCCGCCAGGGCCTTTTGGGGATATCCCCCCAGGATGTGAATGCTCAGCAGCAGCAGTATCAGCGGAATCCAAAATGCACCGAGACCGAACATCCCGATGAGCAACCCGGCGATGTGAGCCCCCAGCATGCCGAAGAAGTTGCGTATCTCTCCGGCAGCCTTGGCGTTGTTGACGGACGGATCCATCGGGCTGTAGGACACCAGGCTGATCAGTGTGAAAACGACCAGAAAAAACAACAGGATACCGATGATTTCTTTTCGCATCGTGTCGGTTTTTATACCAAAATACGCTTCGCTGCAATCTTTAAGCTGAACTGCACGATTTACACTCAATAAGACCGTTTTCAGGGGCTTGGATCACGCTGAAGAACAAGGCGCGCGCCCGGGTAAAAGCACCAGCATGCACGTTCGTATGTGAGCATTTTGCAGCCGGAGCGCAACCGGGCTGTCGCGCATGGGATGGGCCCTTCCAGCCGGTCTTTCAGATAACCATGATAAACGGCAGTATCACCGGCCTCCGCCCGATGGTAAAATAGAAATACTGCCGCAGGGCCGTCTGCAGGCGGGAGCGGATCACTTTGATCCGATCCGGCACTTCGGGCCCCACGTCCTCGATGATTTCCAGGATGACGCACTGGGCATCGTCGACCAGGTGACCGGTTTCGGTTTCGAACACGAACCCCCGTGAAACGATCTCCGGTCCGTAGACCACTACGCCGGTTTCTTCGTCAAAGGCCATGTTTACGATGACGAGCCCTTCCTCGGAAAGCACGCGTCTTTCCTTCAAAACGCTGCGACCGACATCGCCCACACCTTTCCCGTCAATCATCACCCGGCCGGTGTTGACGGTATCCCTCACCCTTGCACCTTTTTCGTCGAACTCGACGACCTGACCGTTTTCGGCAACGAGAATCGACTGCCGGGGGATGCCCATGTCTTCGGCCAATCGCGCGTGCAGAACCAGGTGCCGGTATTCGCCGTGGGCCGGAATGAAATACTTCGGCCGGGTCAGGTTGATCATCAGTTTCAGTTCCTCCCGGAAGGCGTGACCGGATACGTGGATATCGGATATCTTCTCGTAGACCACATCGGCTCCGCGCTTGTAGAGCTTGTTGATGATGTTGGCAATCGCCTTTTCGTTGCCCGGTATGAATTTGGAAGACAGGACGATGGTGTCCTGCTGCTTGGCCTTGATTTGCTTGTGCGTTCCGGCTGCAATGCGCGCCAGGGCGGACATCGGCTCTCCCTGGCTGCCGGTGGTGATGATGATGACCTCTTCGTCGGGATACAGGTCGAGTTGATCGGCGGTGATTTCCACCTCCTCGGGAATGTCCATGTAACCGAGCTCTCTGGCGATGCGAACGGCAATTTCGATGCTGCGGCCGTTGAACAGGACCTTTCGGTTGCGATCCCTGGCGATGTTGACGATTTGCTGAATCCGGTTGATATTGGATGCAAACAACGCGACGATGATTCGCCCCGGACTGCCGTGGGCGATCTCGGCGATCTTCGCGCTGATCTCCCGGTCGGAAACCGTGTACCCCTCCTTTTCCACGTTGGTGGAGTCCGACATGAGCGCCAGGACCCCCTTCTCACCGCAGCGCGCAAACTTTCTCACGTCGGTGTTCTGCCCGTCGTTGAGCGTATGGCTGATCTTGAAATCACCGGTGTGAACGATCAAACCCAGCGGGGTGTTGATGGCGATACCGACCCCGTCGACCACACTGTGCCCCACGCGGATAAACTCCAGTTCGAAGGGGCCGAGCTTCAGACGCTCCTGAGGATGAATTTCGTGCAGTTTACTGGTGTGCAGCATGTCGTACTCTTCGAGCTTGTTTCGCACCAGCCCGAGGGTGAACGGGGTGCCGAATACCGGGGCGTTGGCTACTTTCAGCAGAAAAGGAAGCGCACCGATGTGATCTTCGTGGGCGTGGGTGAGCACAATGCCGGAAATCAAAGACCGGTTCTTCTTTATGTAGTCCAGATCCGGTATGACGAAATCGACTCCCAGCATGTAGTCTTCCGGGAACATCAATCCCGCATCGATGACAAACAGCGTGGTGCCGTACTCGAACACCATCATGTTGAGGCCGATTTCACCGAATCCGCCCAGTGGTATGATTTTCAACTGCACGCGTTTTTCCCTCTCTGCTGCTCGATCGCGGTGCTTATTTGCCGGTACACCTTATCCATCAGATCGTCCTTTGTTTTCCGGTTGAAATCGGCGGTGTCCACCGGCGGCAGAATGTGAAGTGTCACCGGCTGCGGCCGGATCATCCAGCTGTTTTTGGGCATGATCGGCCAGGTGCCGCAGATGATCATCGGGATCACCGGAACCCCGGCGTCAACCGTCAGCACGAACCCTCCTTTCTTAAACGGCTGCAGATTGCCGTCCAGGCTGCGGGTGCCTTCCGGGAAAATCAACACCGACGTGCCGCCGCGAATGGTTTCGGCTGCCCGCACCAGGCTCCGCATGGCCGATTTTCGATTCGAACGATCGATACTGATGTAGCCCGATCCGCGCATCCCCCGCCCGAGGATGGGGATGCGAAACAGCTCGGCCTTGGCCAGCCAGCGGAACTGCACCGGCAAACGACCCAGAAGCACCGGTATGTCGAAGTTGCTCTGGTGGTTGACCATGTAGATGACCGGCCGGTCGGCAATCAGGTTTTCGACTCCGTTCACGGTGACTCTGATACCGCTGACGACCAGGATGGAGTTGGCCCAGATGCGGGCCACCAGGTGCGGCAGGTTGCCGGTCTTGCTGAAATAGCCAAAGAAGATGCAGATACTTCCGCAAACGACCGTGGCCAGCACGGTCCAGACCATAATGACGGCTGTTCGAACCATTCGCTATAGCGCTGGGAATTACACTCTGAATTCCTCTTTGCTCCCACAGGATTGCGGGCCCGAGGAATTGGAAACGGTTTCAAGCGGCTGCGGCCATTGCGCCCAATCCGCGATTTCTGGATAACATCAGGTTTTGATATCCAGCTCTGCAAACATGCCGTCGACCAGCGCAATGAGCCAGTCTCGCTGCCGGTCCGTGGCGTAGCCGATGCAATCGCACCGCACGCGGTTTTGGGTGCGAACCAGCAGCTCGCCGGCCAGCAGGTTCGGCTTCAGGTTCAGTGCAAAGTAAAACGGCTGGCACTGTTTGTGGTCGGATTGAACCCGCGCGTAAAGCCTCTCTTCCAGCGGCACCCAGTAAAGCCCGTCGAACACGGACTTTCCATATCTGTCTTCCAGGCATTTTCGAATTTTATCGTGGTCCGCCGGACGCAGCTCATCGACGACGTACTGTTTCATAACTGCTGGATTTATCACAGAGTCCCGCTGCGCGCAAGATGTATGTTCGGTCGGTTGACGGCACGACATTGACGACGGCAGTCTGAATGCGATAACATGGTAGCCCACGTATGACCCGCTGATTACCTCCCAGACGGAAAGGCAGATGAGAATGGAGCTCCGGATGCGCCGTGCCAGAAGCTGCCATGCAATATCGGGTTTGGCCTGTTGGCTGCTGCTGTGCAGCCTGCTGCCGGCCTCAGCCGCACAGCCGGCAAACGACGCGCGCAACGACACTCTTTTCTCTCTGCCCACGGCCGACCCCACCGCCTCGCTTTACACGATTCCTGTTGCCGGCGCCAGCGACGTACCCGCCATCTGGCCACTGGCCCAAAACACCCCGCGCCTCTATTCCGTCAAACGTGTGGGTATCGAACCACAAAAGGAAACCGAAGGCCCGCCGAAATGGCAGTGGTCGCTGTCAACCGGTTACCGCCAGGATGACCTGAGCTGGAATATCGGCGGGAATATCTTTGACAATAACCCGCCGGATTTCGATTTTCAGACGTACCTGCCGGGCTTGCCCACCTCCCTGGCCGGCAGATACGTCAACATCCTCAGCGAACTGGCGTGGACCGATGTGACCATCGCGCAGCTCGAGTTCGGACTGCAGCGGCGGTGGGACAGCAACCTGCACCTCGAGGGCCAGCTGGGCTACGGGATCGTCGTAGATGGAAAGGTGCAGGACTCGGACTATGTCGGCGACAATCGCACGCTGGAGTTCTCCCGCTCCAACAACGGTGCCGACAAGGGAGACGTCTGGGACGTATCGGTTGCGCTCGGATATGATTTCTCCTTTGTTTCCGATATGCTCGGCATAACCCCCCTGTTCGGCCTTTCCTATCACGCCCAAAATTTTTACATGGTCGACGGCGTGCAGACGGTCTCCAATTACGGCTGGCCCACCCCGCTGGGCCCGTTTGCCGGTCTCGACAGCAGCTACGATGCCGACTGGTTCGGGCCGTGGACCGGTGCGGATTTCAGCATCACAATCCCCAGAAAAGGCCTGGCCGAACCGGCCCATCGCTTTTTGATCGGATTCGAGTGGCACTTTTATTTCGAATACCGGGCCAGGGCCGACTGGAACCTGCGATCCTCTTTTGCCCATCCGGTCAGCTTCGAGCACGAGACCGACGGCGGCATTTGGCCTTTCGCCGACGACGGCGGCGGCTGGGTGTTCACCGGCGGTTACAGCTGGTTCATTACCCCCCGCTGGGCACTGGATCTGAGGGGAAAATATCAGAAGTGGGAAACCGATTCGGGAGAAGACCGAACGTACTTCTACGACGGCACCTCCGGCACGACGCCCTTAAACAAGGTCAAGTGGGACTCGTTCTCCACAACGATCGGCATCTCCTGTCGATGGTAGGCGTGGGAAGCGCTGCGGGTTGATCCAGTCATTTTATTCATCTTCCTCGGCCCATGGCAGCAGATTTCCATGGGCATCGAAGCCCATCGGCTGCCACGGGCTCACCAGCGCGAGATTCGGTTTCGATTCGATCTCCGGGGCAAAGGCTGTCGAAACCTGCAACAATTCCAGGCTCTTGGTGCTGGAGATGCGCACCAGGCGGGCCTGCCGCGGGTCGGCCACCCCGGCGGTGCCGATGCACACCGCAACGGCCTCGCGATCGGTGTCGAAGCAAATCGGTATGGCCGCCTTCTCCGGTGAAATGGCGGTAATGGCGTTTTTGTAAGTTTTCTCCCGGTCCACGGCCTCGGCCAGCCGCCGGGTGGTGGCATCGGCCAGCCCGATCCCGTTGGCATTGCCGCCGGTTGCCGGGGTCAGGTCCCGGACGAAGATGCGTTTGACAAAAGGCGCGCTGTAAAAATCGCCGACCAGATCCCGATGGCGGCCGGTCACGTTAGAGTCCATTCCGATCCCGCTGATATCCTTGCCGATCCGGTCGACCACCAGCACGTCGATGTGCTCAAACGGGATGCGGCCCATCATTCCGGCCGCCTCGGTCAGCAGCCGTTTCTCGGTTTCGATCCACTCGGCCGGTCCCACCGTCTCGATGCGCGAAAGCTGACCGCAGCCGTCCTCCAGCAGGGCCACGCCGAACAGGATGCTGGTGCTGTTTAAAACGATCCGGGCGGCATCTTCGATGATGCCGAAACCGCTGTGTACCGCCCGGCGGTGGAACTCGGCCGCCCCCTCGGCCTTGCCCAGCCCGATGGTGAGCATCTTGCAAAGTCCGCTCTCCACGGGCGCCCGGAATTTGGTGTGCAGCTTTACCCGGTTGATGACCACCAGGTGGTCGGCCTGCAGCGCAGTGCGGGCAAAGTGGATTTGCGTGCCGTCTTTCAGGCTGCCGATGCAATCGGTGTCCATCTCGGCTGCAATCGGCACCCCCATGGCAGCCTCGCTGATGCCGAGCTTTTCCAGCACCTGCCGCTGGCCCCGGGAGGTACCGCCGCCGTGACTGCCCATGGCCGGCACGATAACCGGTTTCAGGCCGCCTTGTTCGAGCAGGCGCAGCGTTTGATGCACCACCTCGTCCAGGCGGCTGATACCCCGGCTGCCGACACCGACTGCCACGCTCTGGCCGGAGCGAATGGGCCGGCCGGCAAGCAGGCGACCTGCCGCCGGCTGCAGCTGCCGCGCAATGCCGTCGATCGGCGCCTGATGCAGCTGCTGGCGGACCAGCGCGGTTTCGGGAAAATCGATTCGGTTGCCGATGTTCATATCAAATGGTAAGGGGTTGAATGTTCACTGCCCGTTTTTTTTTGTAACCGCTGCCCGCAGGGCGCCTGCACCGGGGAAGAGGCAGGCGCGCCGTCTGGTCTCGGACCGGTTTTCGATGCAATTGTCAATTCGGATCTAATCGGGCTGCAGGTCTTTGCGGCCGCGATCGTGGGCAGACAGCTGTCCCCTGGGCGGGCAGAAAGGTGAGAACACCTCCGGATCCGCCTTCAGGGCGGACCCGGGGGGGCAGGCCGTGCACGCAGATTAGGTTTCTTCGACCGTAATCGCGTTCTCTTCGCAGACTTCGACGCAGCTTTCGCAGCCGAGGCATTCATCGGCGTTTACCGGAACCGACTTGCCGTCCTGCATCTCAAACACTTCGGTAGGGCAGACGTCCACGCATTCCTCGCAGCCAGCACATTTGTCTTCATCAACTGTCGGGATGAAAGCCATTTTAGAACTCTCCTTTCTTGGGTTATACCAAAAATGGCCGTAGTCGCAGCCATTGGTTCCGAAATCGAAGAAACTTCATTATACCAATTGCCCCCTCACGTCAACCCTGCTGGCGAAATTTTCCGGGGAAATACCGTGCGGCATAATAAGAAAGGATTAAAGGTGTTTTCAACAGGTTATCTTTCGATTTCCCCGGCCGATTCCACGGCAACGACCACGGTGTTTTCAGCGGCTGTCCCCGTCGGGCCGGCTGCGGGTTGCGACCCTGCAGCGGCGGTCAGCAGCTCGGTAATGCTTCTATGCGGGATTCGAATTACCTCTAAGCAGAGCCGGCCCTGACCTGCTGCCGCCGCCGGTGGTGCCGGCAGTTCGGCCGCCGGTTGGGTCGGCGCGTGCCGGCCGGTGGCCAGTTTTATGATCGTCTGCAGAAAAGCCCGACGCCAGTCGGTCATCGCAGCGCCGTGTTCGGCAGGCACGTAGAGGACACCCGGACGATCGATTGCCGCGCCTTCCGGCAGATAATCGACGAGCCGCTCCAATACCTGCCGGCTGGCGGTGACAAACACGGCCGGCGCATCCGGTCCGCTTTGCGCTGCATCGGCTGCTGCCAGCTGCGCCCAGGCCTGCATGCGTTCGGCCAGCATGTACTGCTCGTGTCCGTCCGCTCTCGCGGCGGCGGGAGTTTCGGCAGTCGGTGAGTCCGGCCGATCGTCCTGCAGCTCGGCCAGCATGTCCTGCTGGCGGGCGCCGACTGCCGCATAGTCCCGATCGAGGGCGTCGGCCTGCTCGTCGAGCTGCTGGGCAATGCTCAGAAAAACGCGCGCGCTCAGCAGTCGATCGGATTCCGATGTCGTTTTGTTTTCACCGGTAGGCTGAGAGGTTATCCGTCGGCCGATGTCCGTGCGGATCTGCGATGCAGGGGGCGCATCGATAAACGGCGGTGTGCGGTGGTAGGCTTGCAACAGGTCCAAATCGAATCCGGGGCTGCCGCCCTGCAATGTCGCCCAGCTGCGGAAGGCCTTTAACACTGCTGCCAGCCGGTCTTTGTCTTCGGTGACCGGAACCCGTAGTTCCAGCATTTTGCTGTCGACCCAGCGCTGCATCTGCTCCGGTATGTCCAGCTCCGAGGGCAGGTAGACGCAGACCCGGTCAAAAACCACCGCCAGGATCTGCATCACCCGCTGCGACAGGTAGGTGTGGGGGAAATAGTGCGGTATCATCTGGTGTTATCCCTTTTCATGCCGCCCTCGACAAGCAGGTTTCATTCTGGCTGAAAAAATCATGAGCCTTGCACAAGAGCGGGTCAGGTGCCGGCCTTGCCGTCGTGCACCGGCACTCCTTTGCGCCGCAGCTCTTCGCGGAGCCGGTCGGCGAGCTGCCAGTTCTTTTCGGCCCGGGCCTTTTGCCTTGCCCGGATGATCCGCTCGATTTCCGGATCGCCGGGCTGCGCTTCGAAATCCATCACGTTCAGCACCTCATCGAGGCTGCGGAAGGCATCGAGAACCTGGGCGGCGCCGGCGGCATCGATGCGGCCCTGCTGCATCAGGGAATTGACCTGCCGGATGTTTCGGAACAGCGAGGCCATGGCGGCGCTGACGTTCAGATCATCGTCCATGGCCTGCGTGAAGCCCTGGCGGATATCGTATAGCAGCTGGTTGAGCTCCGGGAAAGGCTGACCGTCGCAAACCCTGCTCAAATTTCGCAGACAGTGGTTGATGCGCGACATCGAACGCCGGGCGTTATGCAGGCGTTCTTCGGACAGGTTGAGCGGTTTCCGATAGTGGGTGGACAGCAGCCAGAATCGAACCTCCTTGCAGGAAAAACCCAGCGCCGTTACGTCCCGCAGCGTCAGACCGCTTTCCGAGGTGTCGATCTTGCGGCCGTCCACCAGGACCCGCTCGCAGTCCACCCAGTTTCGGGCAGGCGATTTGCCGTTGACGGCCGCTGCAATGGCATTAAGGTTTTCGTGGTGGGGAAAGATCAGCTCCCGGCTGCTCAGGTGGATGTCGCAGCACTCCCCCAGGGTTTTCAGCGACATGGCAGCGGCCTGGATGTGCCAGGAGGGGCGGACATTGCCCCAGGCGGTTTTGGTGTATATGCCCCTTTTGAGCTCCGAAAGCCGGGTGCGCTTGAACAGGGTAAAATCGCGCGGGTTGTCCTTTTCGTATTCGTCCAAATCGACGGTCACCCCCACCCTGACCTTGTCCACGTCGATTCCGGAGAGCTGGCCGTATGCCGGAAACCGCGAGATGTCAAAGTAAAGCGAACGCAGCTTTTCATACGCATATCCCTTGCGGACGAGTTTTTCCGCCAGGGCCACCATGTCGTCGATGTGTTCGCTGGCCCGAGGATAGCTGTCGGCGGGCTGGATGCCCAGCAGCTCCAGGTCCTGCATGAATGCGGCAATGTGGCCTTCGGTATAGGTCGCCAGATCCTTGCCGGCAGATTCGGAGCCCTCGATGGTCTTGTCGTCCAGGTCGGTGATATTCATCACGTGCCGCACACTGTAGCCCCGGTGGGTCAAGTACCGGCACAGCAGGTCGGAGAAAACGAATCGCCGGATGTCGCCCATCTGCATGCCGGCATGGGCCGTGGGCCCGGGGGTAAACACGGAAACCTTACCGGGCAGCAGCGGTTCGAAGGGCACCTTGGTGCGGCTGACCGGATGGTATAGCTGCAGATCGATCTTTTCCTTCACCACGAACAGCGGCGTGCTCAAATAGCGCTCTCCGCCGTCGGGCAGCACGACCACCAGGGTGCCGCTTTCCATCGCCGAAGCTTCCTTGGCCGCAACGGCCATGGCGGCACCGCTGCTCATGCCCACCAGCAGGCCCTCCTCCCGTGCCAGGCGGCGGGTCATCTCGAAGGCTTCCTCGTCGTCGATGTTGATCTTGGCGTCGAGCAACCGTTTGTCGAAAATCTCCGGACAGTAGGCCTCTTTCATGTTTTTCAGGCCCTGGATCTTGTGACCCAGGTAGGGCTCCACACCGACAATCCGGATCTGCGGGTTGTGCTCCTTCAGCTTCCGGGAGACGCCCATCAAAGTGCCCGAAGTGCCCAGCGTGGCCACCAAAACGGTAACCGCGCCGGCGGTCTGCTGCCAGATCTCCTCCGCGGTTCCGCTGTAGTGCGCCTGCCAGTTGGCCTCGTTGTTGAACTGGTCGGTCATGAAGTATTCATCCGGGTTTTCCCGGACCAGCCGATACACCTCTTCGATGGCCCCGTCGGTTCCCAGGTGCCCGGGGGTGAGTAGAATTTCCGCTCCGCGTGCCTTCAGGATTTTTTGACGCTCCACGCTGACCGCTTCGGACATCGCCAGCAGCAGACGGTAGCCCTTCACCGAGCAAACCAGGGCCAGACCGATGCCGGTGTTGCCGCTGGTGGCCTCGATCACGGTCTTCTCGGCGGTCAGCTGCCCGGAGCGCTCGCCGCGTTCGATCATCGACAGCGCCGCCCGGTCCTTGATGGAGCCGCCGGGATTGAAATACTCCAGCTTGGCCAGAACCCGCACCTGCGGGTTGGGGTTCAGGTGGCGGATTTTCACCAGGGGGGTTTTGCCGATCAGGTCTAAAATGGTGTCTGCCATGCGTGCTGTCGTGCTGTTTGTCTGTTGTCGCGTTTGGTTGCTTGTCACCCGCGTCGGAAAAGATCCCGGGCATAGCGTTTTCGGGCCCGGTGGGCGCAGCCTACGGTTTAACGATCCCGATCGATGAATTGTTCCAACAGCGCAATCACCGCATCGCTCACCGCGTTTGCGTCGGCGCCGGCATCGACGACGGCGAAGCGCTCCGGTTCCAGCCGGGCGATTGTCAGGTACCCGTCGCGTATGCTGCGGTGAAAGGCCAGTTTTTCCTTTTCAAAGCGCATCTCCTTGCCGGAACGGCTGCCGCCCCTGACCTGCTTCCAGGCGCGTTCGAGCCCGATCTCCGGCGGCAGGTCGAACACGATGGTCAAGTCGGGCGTAAGACCCCCTAATATCATTCGGTGAAGGCGGCCGATCATCTCCAGATCCAGGCCGCGCCCGTACCCCTGATAAACGACCGTGGCATCGCAGAACCGATCGCACACGACGATTTTGCCGGCCGCCAGCGCCGGCCGGATGGTTTTTTCCAGGTGCTCGATCCGATCGGCCTCGTAGAGAAACAGCTCGGTGAGCGGGGCCATCTTTTCGATGTCCGGGTTGAGCAGAACGGCACGGATTTTTTCACCGACCGCGGTTCCACCGGGCTCGCGGGTGACCACCGTTTTTAGCCCCCGCCGGGTGAAAAACGCCTCGATCGGCTTGAGCTGGGTGGTCTTGCCCGAGCCTTCGATACCTTCCAGGGTGATGAACATCGATTCGTCCTTATCTTTACAAACATCCGCCGACATCGGCCACCATCGGGTATCCATGGCACCTTTTGGCTTGCCGGCCGTTCGCCATTTCTATTGTGACGGCTTCCCCCGGTAGAAATGCCGCTCCAACAGGCGGTGATAGGATGTCCAGGTTTCTCCTGGATCTTCGCCGGCCATGAACTGGCGGATGCCGTTGACCTTCGAGTCGATCTCGTCGATGAAGTGCAGCAACACCGCTTCGATGGTCTTGGGCGGCTCGGGGGAGCCGAACTGCCGCTCTCCGTGGTGGCTGATGATCATGTGCTTTAGCAGATCAGCCTTTTCCTGCGGAAAGCTCTCCAGCTGGTTGAGCTTCTGCTGCAGCATCTCCACGGCAATGACGATGTGGCTCACCAGCCTGCCTTCGTCTGTGTAGTCGATCCGGTTGTTATACTCGAACTCCCTGATTTTGCCTATGTCGTGCAAAATGGTGCCGGCGATCAGCAGATCCCGGTTCACGCCTTCATAATGACCGGCCACCATGTCGGCCAGCAGGGTCATCGACAGGGTGTGCTCCAGCAACCCGCCGATGTACGCATGGTGCATCATTTTGGCCGCCGGGGCTTTCTTGAATTTTTCCACCAGCTCGCCGTCGGACCACAACAGCGCAAACAGTCCTTTTAAGTCCGCATCGGTCATTGCCGCGGTGAGCTCGCACAGCCGGGCAAACATCTGCTCCACGTCCCGCCTGGTGGCCGGCAGGAAATCGGCCGGGTTCACCGCCTGGGCATCGAAGGGCTCCAGCTCTTGGACCACCAGCTGCAGCATTCCCCGATATTCCGCCACCCCGCCTGCCAGGCGCACAAAGTCACCCGACTGGACGCTGTCGGCGATTTTTTCCACCCGGTCCCAGACCACCCCTTTCATCTGCCCGGTCCGGTCCGCCAGGGTGAGGGTGAGGTAGTTGTCGCCGTTTCGTTTCCGGGCCATGGTCTTTTCGGCCAGAACGAAGATGTCGTCCACGCTGTCGCCGGCTTTCAACTGGTCGATGTAGATCTTTTTCATATCCGTTTCACCACGAGATACTGTATGTGAATTCAGCCGCCGCTGCAAGCGGCCGAAGCGTTTAAATTCATATGCTGATCTTCCAACCCTTCAGCATTTCCAGTGTCTGGTAGTCCGTCATGTCACATTTGACGGGGGTGATGGAAATATATTTTTCCTCCAAGACGCTGCCGTCGATCTCCGGGTGCGGATCGAACTTCTGGGCTTCACCCCCCTGCCAGTAGTAAGGTCTCTCGCGGGGGTCGAGGCGCTTTTCGAAATATTCGCTGTTGGCCGGCAGCCCCTGGCGGCTTACCCGGACACCGGCCGTTTGGCTGAGCGAGACATTGGGCATATTGACGTTCAAAAAAGTGCCGGCCGGCAATCCCCTGGCATGCACGGTTTCTGCCAGCTGAAGAACAAAATCGGCCGCTTCCGAATAGTGGTCCGTATCGCGGCCGTCCATGGAGACAGCGATGGCGGCGATGCCGCACAGGGCCGCCTCTTTGGCGGCCGCCACCGTACCCGAGTAATTCAGGTTGACGCCCACGTTGGCCCCCGGATTGATGCCGGCGATGACCATGTCCGGCGGCGTGTCGAGGATTTCCAGCAGACCGAGCTTGATGCAGTCGGCCGGGGTCCCGGTGACCGCGTACCCGCTGCCGCCGCCGTTCATCGATACCTGCGAGGCGCGTATCGGTTCGCTCAGGGTGATCGCGTGTCCGATGGCACTGCGCTCCCGGTCGGGTGCCACCACCGTCACCTGGTGACGCGGCGTGAGTTTTGCGTACAATACCCGTAGGCCTTCAAAGTGCACTCCGTCGTCGTTTGTCAGCAATATCTTCATGGCAGGGTAGCTTCCAAATGTAAGGATATCTTGACATTTACCGGCAAGTTGGCTTTTATACTGCAAATTTCCATCATGTTCAACACGTTATCACCTGAATGTTTCACATGGGGTCAGGCTATCAGGTGATCGCTTCGCATCGATTTTCAGACACAATTCAGGTATCATATAAACACCCTGTAAGTCGAACGTTGTTCCGCACCTATCGCGAGCCGGTGAATCCGACTGCATCCTATGCGCCTGTTGAAAACCACAACATGGATCCTCTGCACCCTGCTGCTGATTCTGATCCCCTTAACAGTGCCGGCGCAGGATCTCAATGCTTATCGCGAGCAGCTCGACGCCCAGGATGCCGGCCAGCCCTGGATCATCGATGCCGACAAGCTGCGCTACGATGATCGCAACCAGCGATACATCGCCGAGGGCGGCGTGGTGATTCAAAAAGGCGGCCGGCGGCTGAGCGCCGACGTGGTGGAGTTCGATCGCCGGCAGATGCGGGCGCTGGCCAGTGGAAACGTGCGGGTGTCCATCGGTGCCGATGAGCTCACCGGCAGCCGCGTCGATCTGGATCTGGAAAACCAGACCGGTGTGCTGCACGACGGCTACCTGCTGATCAGGGAGAACAATTTTCGCCTGAAAGGCGAGCGGATCGAAAAACTCGGCGAGAACACCTACGGGATCGAAAATGCCAGCGTCACCACCTGCGAAGGTGACGTTCCGGACTGGATGATCACCGGCCGGTACGTGAAAGTCACCATCGAGGGCTACGGCTGGGTGAAAAACGCCGCCGTGCGGGCCCGGGACGTCCCGTTTTTCTTCCTGCCGTATTTCGTATTTCCGGCAAAAACCCAGCGCCAGTCCGGTTTGCTGATCCCCGAGTTCGGCCGCTCGAGCCGCTGGGGGTATTTTATCGACCAGCCGCTGTTCTGGGCCATCAGCGACTCTGCGGACGCCACCTTTTATTATCACTACATGAGCGAGCGGGGCCACAAGTTCGGCGGGGAATTTCGCTATTTTCTGACCGAAACCGCCCGGGGCAGCTGGATGGCCGATTACCTCAACGACGATAAAATCGACGACGGCATCGGCGACAACAGCTTAGATTGGGGCTATGAGGGCGACGACTTCCTGCGGCCCAACAAGGACCGGTACTGGCTGCGCGGTGGTCATTACCAGCCGCTTCCCTTCGATTTCATTTCCCGCCTGGAACTCGATCTGGTCAGCGACCAGGACTATCTCACCGAATTCAAGGAAGGCTATTCCGGCTACGACGACACCGAAACGGCTTTCCGATCCGATTTCGGGCGCCAGCTTGACCTGTACACCGACCCGGTGCGCGTAAACCGCCTCGACGTTCACCGGATCTGGTCCCAGGCGAACCTCGATGTCGACTTCCGCTGGTACGACAATGTCGTCAACCGCCGTTTCAGCGACACCGACGACACACTGCAGCGGCTGCCCTTCATCGGGTTTGACCTCACCCGGCAGCGGGTTTTCAGCACCTGGATGTTCGCCGGGCTCGAGTCGAGCTTCAACTATTTTTACCGGCAGGACGGCGACAGCGGCCAGCGCCTGGATTTCTACCCGCGCTTCTCCCTGCCGGTTACAGCCGGCAGGGTGGTCACCTTCGAGCCTTCGGCCGGACTGCGCGAAACGCTGTGGCACGTAGACCCTCAAAACCCGGTCGACGGCAGCAAGAATAGCTTCAACCGCGAACTCTACGACCTGCGACTGGACATTACATCGGACATCCACCGGGTGTTTGCCGTCGGCGGCAGCCGGATCGACCGCCTCAAGCACATCGTCAAACCCCAGGTTACCTACGAGTACGTTCCCGGGGTGGATCAAAGCGCGCTGCCCGACTTCGATGAGATCGACCGGGTGGAGCCGCAAAACAAGGTCAGCTATTCCATCGACAACTTTTTCATATCCCGATCCCGGCAGGCTACAGGACCGGATGCGGACGCCGCCGCGGCGGCCGGATACGAGCAACAGCAGGTCGGCCGCTTCAAACTTTCGCAGAGCTATGATATCAACGAGGCGCGCCGAACCGAACTGCCGCCCGGGGAACAGAAACAGCCGTTTTCGCCCGTCACCGCCGAACTGGACCTGTATTTTTCCCCCTACGTCTATCTGGACGCGGATGCGGCCTACGACGTGTATGACAACCGGCTGAACTCTTCGAACATCGGGGTCAACCTGACCGACAAGAGAGAGGACAACCTGTATGTCGAATACCGCTTCACCCGGGATCTGATCGAATCGATTTCAGGCGATCTGACGGTCAACCTGACCCGCTCGATCGCCGGCGGTCTGGAGTACGAAAGAAACATCCGCAGCGGACAGCGGTTGAGAGCCGGCGCCAGCATCCTGTATCGATCTCAATGCTGGGCGATCGGCACGCGTTATCTGGACCAGCCGTCGGACCGCAAGATCGAATTCTGGGTAGAGCTCACCGGCCTGGGAGAGTTGAGGGGCAGCCTGTAATCCCTGCCCCTTGCACCAAAATGAATAAAAAACTCGAACAACCTTCATTTACAGATCGCCAGGTCAATTTCGCGCGATACGGCCAAGTGCCGGACAAGCAAACATGGATTTTCGCAGCCGATGCTTTATTTATCTTCATGCAAGATTCAGCAATAGAGGCGCTACACACAAAACGGAAGCGAACACAATGACCGACAACCTCGAAGATGCCTGGTATGTGCTGCATACCAAAAGCCGTTTTGAAAACGTGGTCCACGAGGGCCTGCTGAAAAAAAGCCTGGACGTGTTTTTGCCCAAGATCAAGGTCCAGAGCAAACGCCGGGACCGGCGCTTGATGATCAACGTGCCCCTTTTCCCCGGCTACCTGTTCGTGCGGACCGATCTCAACCCGCGCCGGCACCTGGAGATCGTCAAAACCGTCGGGGCGGTGCGGCTGATCGGCACCAAAGACGGACCGGTCCCGGTACCCGACGGCACCGTTGCCTCGCTGGAGATCATGGTCTCCACGGAACTGCCGGTGACCACCGGCAGCCGCCTGCAGAAGGGCGACCGGGTGGTGGTGGTCACCGGACCCTTTGCCGGCGTCACCGGCACCTTCGTTCGCTATCGCGGCAAGCGGCGGGTGGTGGTCAATATCGAAGCGCTCGGACAGTACGCCGGCGTGGAGGTTGACGAAAACGATGTGGAACCGTTGCCGAAAATATTGGCATAACTCCTTGACTTTTGACCAGGATTTGTATTATAAACATAGAGTTAGCCCGGTCGCCGTTTACACCTCGCCGGGCCATCGTCATCTGACAAGGAGGATCTATGAACAAACTGGAGTTGATCTCTGCGCTGAAAACCGATGCCGGTATATCCAAATCGGAAGCCGCAAAAGTCATCCAGATATTTTTCGACCAAATGGCGGATGCGATGGCGCAAGGGGAACGGGTGGAAATCAGGGGCCTTTGCAGCTTTTTCGTGAAAAAGTATCGAGCCTATACCGGACGAAATCCGAAAACCGGGGAAAAGGTTCTCATCGCACCGAAGAAACTGCCGTTTTTCAAATCCGGCAAAGAATTGCGTGAACGCGTTGACGCCGAGCAATGAAGTACAGCCCCCATCGGAACCGATCGCCGATCAGAAACGGCCCGTACGGATACTAACCGCCTTTCTTCATAAAGAGACCATCCCTCACGCCCTGCTGTTTACCGGAATCGACGGAGTCGGAAAAAATCGCATTGCCACCTTGCTGGCGATGACCGCCAACTGCGCGCAGGCGCCCCCGGCCCGAAACGGCACTGAACTTTCCCAGCCTGCCGGCCTGCATCCGTGCGGCGCCTGCCGGTCGTGTCGCAAGATCGAAAAGGGCATCCACCCGGACATCGTTCGGATACAGCCGGACGGGCGCACGATTCGAATCCACCAGATCCGGACGCTGATCGAAACCCTGTCGTTAAAACCGATGGAAGCCCGCCGGCGGTTTGTCATCGTCGAGCAGGCCGACACGATGCGGCCGGCGGCGGCCAATGCCCTGCTCAAAACGCTGGAGGAACCTCCGGATCGCACGATTCTGATCCTGCTGGCCGGCCAGCCGGCCGACCTGCTGCCCACCATCGTCTCGCGCTGCCGGCATGTACGGTTTCATCCGGTCAGCGTCCAGTCGATAGCGGAGCGGCTGGAGCGGGTTCACGGCGTTCCGGCTGCCGACGCCACACTGGCCGCCGCAGCCGCCGACGGCAGTTTTACCCGCGCCTTAGAAATTACAGAGCCGGGGTGGGTGGCCTGGCGCGACTGGCTGATAGCGGCCAGCGGTCTGGACAGCCCGCACACGCTGCCGCAAAAACCGCTGGGCGAACTGCTGGCGTTTGCCGAACAGCTGACCAAAAACAAAAGCCGGCTGCCCGAAGCACTGGAGACGATGGCCGGGTGGCTGCGCGATCTCATCGTAATCCGCCACGATACAAGCAAGGTGACCAGCACCGATCGCCTCGACGATCTGCAGGCCCTCTACGGGCGCTTGCCCGTTGAATTTTTGATCGCCAAAATCGACGTCATCCGGGAGGCGCAAAAAAGCATTGAAACCAACAGCAACCTTCGCCTGACCCTGGAGGCGATGGTGTTGCGGCTGTCGCAAGACTGTGCTAAGGATAAAAGGTTGAACTCGAATTGACAATCTGTTCAACGACTGGCACAGACGAACTGCAACGGACAACGATTCGATTCTGGATGCGATCGACGGAACATGCCATGAAAGCTGCAAGGCTCAACCGCCGCAACAGCGGCGAAAGGATAAAGGCGTCGAACCAACCGCAAGAGCGGCCGGGCGGCCGCTGCACCGGGTGTTTCGACAGCCGACCTGCTGTTGCCGCGGCGCACGGCGCACTGCAGGGTTCGCCTTGTCCGCTCCAGGCGGAAATTGCCCGGCATTGAGCCGACCCATCAACAGTTGATGCCTCCGTCGCACCGCATCCCGACTGCAGAATCGCTGAAACTTTCCCGGACCCCAGGGGCTGCCACCCGCACTTTGCCGCTGGTGGCGGGTCCCGGCGCGGGTCCCGTCCAAGAAGAATTCTGCCCGCTGTGCGGGCAGTGATGAGTAGAACCGAATAATGAAAAAGATCGTTGGCATCCGTTTCAAACCGGCCGGCAAGGTCTATGATTTCGACTGCGGCGCCTTTGTTCTCAACCAGGGCGATGCAGTCATCGTGCAAACCGAGCAGGGTCTCAGCTACGGCACCGTGGCCATACCGCCGGTGATCATCGATGAAGAAAAAACCGACAAAAAGCTGAAAAAGGTCTACCGCCTGGCCAGTGCGCAGGACCGGGAAAAGCTCGACAGGATCGCCGAAGACCAGAAGCGAGCCCACTGGTTCTGCGTGGAGTGCATCAACAACCTCGACCTGCAGATGAACCTTTTCGAGGTGGAAAAATCGTTTGACGAGAGCAAGTACACCTTCTTTTTCACTGCCGAAGGGCGGGTCGATTTCCGCCAACTGGTCAAGATGCTGGTCAAAGAGTTCGGTGTTCGCATCGAGATGCGCCAGGTCGGAATCCGCAACCAGGCCAAAATGTGCGGTGGAATCGGGCGATGCGGGCGGGAGATCTGCTGCTCCTCCTTTCTGGAGAAATTCGGGCCGGTCTCCATTCGAATGGCCAAGGAGCAGAACCTGTCGCTGAACCCCACCAAGATCTCCGGGCAATGCGGTCGCCTGATGTGCTGCCTGACCTACGAATACGACGTGTACCGAAAGCTCAAGGGGGAATATCCGAAAGTCAACTCCTGGGTAGCCACACCGTCCGGCAGGGGCAAGATCATTCGTCATAACGTGATGACCCGGCAGGTCACCGTCCGGCTGGAAGACGGCAACGAAGTCGAACTGCAGCTTCAGGACATAAAGCCGAGCCCGAATTGACCGCAGCCTGCCTCGCCGGATCTTTTACACCGGAAGGCTGATTCGCTGAAGCCGGGTGGCAGCGACAGCTGGCTGAGCGCTCCGCCCCGGGGACAAACATGCAGTTACCGCCTGGCATAAGGAAGCAGCCATGACCGAACCTTTCTACATCACCACGCCTATTTACTACGTCAACGCCCGGCCGCATCTGGGCCATGCCTACACCACGATCATCGCCGATGTGATCACCCGCTTTCACCGCATGTGCGGCGCCGAATCCTTTTTCCTGACCGGCACCGATGAGCACGGCGACAAGATCGTGCGGGCGGCCAAGAAAGAAAACACCAGCCCCCGGCTCTATGTGGATCAGATCAGTGCGCTGTTTCGCCGGCTGTGGCCGGAGCTGGACATCGATTACAGTCACTTTATCCGCACCACCGATGCCGGCCACATATCGGTGGTGGAGCAGATCCTGCAGAAAATCTACGATGCCGGCGACATCTACTTCAGCGAGTACGAGGGAAAGTACTGCTTCGGCTGCGAGCGCTTCTACACGGAAAGAGAACTGGTGGACGGCCGCTGTCCGGATCACGAAACCGAGCCGGAGGTGATCAAGGAGTCCAACTACTTTTTCAAGATGAGCAAGTACCAGGACTGGCTCATCGATCACATCCGCCGCCACCCGGATTTCATCCGGCCGGAGCGCTACAAAAACGAGGTGCTGGCGTTTCTGCGCGAACCGCTGGAGGATCTGTGCATCTCCCGGCCCAAATCCCGCCTGAAATGGGGGATCAGCCTTCCGTTTGACAACGACTACGTCACCTATGTCTGGTTCGATGCCCTGCTGAACTACGTTTCGGCGCTGGGCTACCCGGACGGGGAGGCGTTCCGCAAATACTGGCCCGTGGCCCAGCACATCGTTGCAAAGGACATTCTCAAGCCCCACGGGATCTATTGGCCGATCATGCTTAAAGCCGCCGGAATCGACACCTACCGGCATCTCAACGTTCACGGCTACTGGAACATCGAGCAGAGCAAGATGTCCAAGAGCCTGGGCAACGTGGTCGAGCCGCTGGAGCTCAAAAACATATACGGTCTGGACAGCTTCCGGTTTTTTCTGCTGCGGGATATGACCTTCGGGCTCGATTCGAGCTTTTCCGAGTCGGCGCTGGTGCAGCGCATCAACTCCGATCTGGCCAACGATCTGGGAAACCTGTTTTCCCGGACCCTGACCATGGCCGGCAAGTATTTCAAGGCCGTGGTGCCGGCTGCCGACCCGAAGATCGACGCCGACCTCAAGCTGGGGCTCAAATCGGCAGCGGCCGAGACCGTCGACACCTACGAAGCCGCCATGGCCACCTTCGGCTTCAACCGGGCCCTGCAGGCGACCTGGGATTTTATCGGCCGGATGAACAAATACATCGACGTGATGGCTCCCTGGGAGCTGGCCAAAAAGGACGCCAACCGCAAGCAGCTCGAAGCGGTCATCTACAACCTGCTCGAAGGGCTTCGCATCATCTCGGGGCTGATCTATCCGGTCATGCCGCAAACGGCCGCAACCATGCAAAAGCACCTCGGACTGGATCCGTCGGCAAAGTTTTACTCCCTGGAGAAGCTCAAATCGTGGGGAGGGCTGGCTGCCGGCACGCGCCTTTTAAAATCGATCATCCTGTTTCCGCGCATCGAGACCAAAAGCACCGGCCCCCGCGCGACGCACGAAGGGCCGGCGGAAAAGGAAAAACCCGAGAAGCTGCCGGAGATCACCATAGAAGAATTTACCCGGGTGGATCTGCGGGTGGCGACAGTGGTCAAGGCCGAGGCGGTACCCCGGGCCAGAAAGCTGCTGAAGCTGGAGATCGATCTGGGCGAAAAGCGCACCATCGTAGCCGGCATCGCCGGCAATTACGAGCCGGCCGAGCTGGTCGGAAAGCAGGTCATCGTCGTGGCCAATTTAAAGCCGGCCAAGTTAATGGGCATTTTGTCCAACGGCATGCTGCTGGCTGCCGTGGACGGCGATCGGGTCACCCTGGCAACCCTCGACCGGGAGGCGACACCGGGAACGCGGCTGAGCTAGCGGCGGTGCTGCAATCGCCGGGTGGGAGACACGGATGCCGGTTGTGCAGCAGTGAGACTGAAATTTTGAGGGCCACAACCCCTGGGGACATTCAACGCTATGGACAAGCTACCGGATTGTTACGGCATCATACCGGCCCGATACGCTTCGAGCCGCTTTCCCGGCAAACCGCTGGCGGAAATACTCGGCAAACCGATGTTCTGGCACGTTCACCAGCGGGCCTGCCGCTGCGGGCAGCTCACCCGGGTGGTGCTGGCCACCGACGACGAGCGCATCGCCGCAGCGGCCGAGTCGCACGGCGTGCCGGTGGTGATGACCCGCAGCGACCACCCCAGCGGTACCGATCGGGTCCTGGAGGCCGCCGAGCAGCTGCAGGTGCCGTCCGATGCCGTCGTGGTCAACATCCAGGGAGATGAGCCGGTGCTGGTGCCGCAGATGCTCAGCCAGCTCGTAGCGCCGTTCACCCGGCCGGACACCCGGGTGACCACGATGGTCCGCAAAACCCAGCTGGCCGATGTAGCAAAGGACGATGCGGTGACCGTGACCTTCTCGCGCTCCGGCCGGGCGCTGTATTTCACCCGTTCGATCATTCCCCATCCCCGTGAAGGGACCGCCGAATCAATCTACGAGCACGTGGGCATGTATGCCTTTCGCATGGAGGCGCTGCAGGCCTTCGTTCAGCTGGGCCCCAGCGGCCTGGAAAAGGCCGAAAAGCTCGAACAGCTGCGCCTGCTGGAAAACGACATTCCGGTTCACATCGTGATCACCGAACACTTCAGCGCTTACGTCGATCGTCCCGAAGACATCGCGGCAATCACCCGCATTCTTGCCAAAGAAAGCCCGTCGGCCACCACAGGAGGGAGCAAGCCAAAATGACAACCGATCGACTTCGCCTCGGCCGCAGGCTCCGGCAATGGCGGGCGGCGCTGCCGGCCATGCTGAAAACCAGCGTGTATATCGGCCGTCATCCGTCGGGCGTGCCGCAAGGCTCACTGGTGCTGCTGCCCTGCAGCCTGACGAGGCTCTGCTGCGGGGTGGCGGGCATCGTCGCCTACAAGCCGAAGAAGGCTTCCAGCGCAAAGCTGCACCTGCCGGCGCTGCAGGATGCCGTCGATCGCATCTGCGCGTGCGGCTATAACACCTGCGGCGAAGACACCGAAAGCCTCACCCGGGAATATCTTTGCGGCGACAAGGCCCTCGAGGAACTGCTGGCATCGGCCCAGTCGCTCAAGCGCAGCGACCTGTTTGCCGCCGTTGCCGCAGATGCCGAAGCGCGAACATCTATCGAAACCCTCGCCGGCCAGCTGCAGGCCGTTATCGCGGCCGAGTCGCAATCGCTGACCGCATGCATGGGGCGCCTGCCGGCCGAGGCCGTGGACACGATCTCGCGCCGGGTGGAATGCCTCAAGGATGTGGCTTGGTGCCTTACCGTCGAAGTGCTGGAAAACGTGACGAAAACCGGCGAGCTGCTCGGCGAAGGGCCGCAGGCGGAGGCCGGGCAGCTGGTGATCTACAAAAACATCAACACCGTGCTCAACAGCATCGACCGGCTGGAAGTACGGGGGCGGGATTCGGCCGGGCTGTCGCTGATGTTCGTCGTCGAGCAGGGCGTCTACGAGCAGCTGGAGGACGAACTGCAGACCGCGGGTCTGACCGGGCAGTTTACGGAGCGCTGCGGGCGCGAGGTGCTGGCAAACCGCGACATCAGCGTTCGGCGGTTCGAAGCGCACGGCGGCACGCCGCAGGTGTCGATTGCCCTGACCTACAAGATCGCCGCCGAAATCGGGCGGCTGGGCGACAATGTCGCATTCATCCGCGAGCAGATCCGCGACGACGGCGTCCTGCGGGCCATAACCGCCCTGCAGCACCTGCACCACACCATCTTGTCGCACACCCGCTGGGCATCGGTGGGAGCCATCACCGAGGCCAATTGCCACCCGGTGGACAACCACCAGGCCGGCGGGCGCAGCGGCGGCGATGCCATCATCCACGTCTGCCTGAACGGGGACATCGACAACTACCTGGAGCTGAAAGCCGAGCACGAGAGGGCCGGATGCGTATTTCACCGCGATGTCACCACCGACACGAAAGTCATTCCATTGCAGGTCGAAAAATACTTCCGGCAGGGCCAGCCGCTCGAAGAGGCCTTTCGGCTGGCGGTCAACGACTTCGAGGGCTCGCATGCCATCTGCATGCACTCCGACCTGGCGCCGGGCAAACTCTTTCTGGCCCAGCGCGGCAGCGGTCAGACGATCTTTATCGGTCTGGCCGAGGACCACTACATGCCCACATCGGAAGTTTACGGATTTGTCGAAGTAACGCCCCGCTACCTCAAGCTCGACGGCGAAAAAACGGCCCCCGGAAAAGGGGCCGACAGCCGGGGGCAGATCTTTGTTCTCGACGAGCAAAGCGGTGGCGGGCTGGCCGGCATACAGGCCATGCACTACGACCGAACGCCGCTGACGATAGCGCCGGCAGATATCAAGCAGACCGCCATCACCTCCCGGGACATCGATCGCCAGGACTTTCCACACTATTTTCTGAAAGAAATCTCCGAATCCCCCGCATCGGTTGAAAAAACCCTGCAGAACCGCTGGAAGGTCAGCTCCGGCGATCCTTCGAAAATGGAAGTGACGCTGGGGGAAAGGGCGGTGCCGGACAAACTGAAAAAGGCACTGCTTCAAGCGCCTGCCGGCATCCGGCGCATCTACTTTGTCGGGCAGGGCACCGCAGGGGTGGCGGCCCTGGCGTGCGCCGACATCATGCGCTACTACCTTGACGATCCCGCCCTGATGATCAACGCACTGAAAGCCTCGGAGCTCAGCGGCTTTACGCTCAAGGAAGATGACGCGGCCGGCAGTATGGCCGATGCCCTGGTGGTTGCCATCAGCCAGTCGGGCACTACCACCGATACCAACCGGGCGGTGGACATGGTGCGCGAGCGCGGCGCCCACACCCTAGCGATCGTCAACCGGCGCGATTCGGACATCACCTTCAAGGTCGACGGGGTGATGTACACCAGCAGTGGCCGGGACATCGAGATGTCGGTGGCCTCCACCAAGGCGTTTTACTCCCAGATCGTCGCCGGCGCGCTGCTGGGGCTGTTCATCGCCGGATTGAAGCAGCGCCGCAGCACCGAGTTTATCAGCGCGGAGATCGGCCGCCTGCTGGAGATCCCCGGGCACATGCGCAGCGTTCTGGCCATCGCCGAGCAGATCGGCGCCTCCGCCCGGCGGCTGGCCACCAAAAAATATTACTGGGCGGCGGTGGGCAGCGGCCCCAACAAGGTGTCCGCGGACGAAATCCGCATCAAGCTCAGCGAGCTGTGCTACAAGACCATCTCTTCAGACTACGTGGAGGACAAAAAGCACATCGATCTTTCCTCCGAACCGCTGATTATCGTCTGTGCGGCCGGAACCCGCGGCACGGTGATCGGAGACATCATCAAGGACACGGCCATCTTCAAGGCCCACAAGGCCACCCCGGTGGTCATCGCCGATGAGGGCGAGCAGCGCTTCGACCCGTATGCAGAGGACGTGTTTCACGTACCGCCGGTCGCAGAGCACCTGGCGCCGATCCTCAACACCCTGGTCGGCCACATCTGGGGCTACCACGCCGCGCTGGCCATCAACGAGAGTTCGCGTTTTCTCTACAAGTTTCAGAATTCCATCCATAAATCGATCGACCGGTTCACCGCCATGGGCATGGACATATACGAGATCATCCTGGAAAAAAGTTTCAAGGAAAGAATCGTACAGTTCTACTCGGCCTTTCGGCGCAAGAAATCAAAGGGGCGCTTTCCGGCCATCATGGGCATCGAAGCGGCCGCCGATCTGACGCTGCTGCTCAAATACCTGGCCGGGCGGCTGCCGGTCAGCGATTTCGAGCTCGACTTCGGGGTCAAGGGCACGCCGCGCAACATGCTCGACAGCATGTTCACAAGCCTGGCCGAGTCGATCAACACCATGGCGCGCCCGGTGGACGCCATCAAGCACCAGGCCAAAACCGTGACGGTGGGCACCAGCCGCATCAGTGAAAAGGTCGAAGGCCTGCTGTTTGAAGCCCTGGCGGCCCACCGGTTCTCCATCGCCCAGCTGACCACCAGCAACATCCTGGTGCTGCGCAACCTGCAGGAGATCATCTCGGAGATCAAGGGGGCCATCCGCTATCGCATCGGAGGCCTGAACCTGCTCGGCGAGCCCACCGAGGAGACCACCATCAAGGTGGAGAAAAAAGAAGGGGTGCTGGCGCCGCTGCCCTCTCGTGTGGAAGCCGACACGCTGCTAAAGGGCACCAAGCGGATCATCGTGCGGGAAGGAAACGTTTACATCGGCAAGGGCCGCAAGGACGACCGCAGCATCCTGGTGGTACCAATCATCTCCACCAATCCGGACACCCCCGGCATTATCGAGCATCTGCTGCTGCTGAACATCGGATTCAAGGAAAACGTTCCGCTGCCCGTCAAGATCAAGGCGCTCGGCGGCAAGCTGGAGAACATCAAAAACATCGTTCAGGAAAACAGCGTCGCCTGGAAGGACGAACATCTCGAGCAGGTGCAGATGGACGAACTGTTCGGACGGTCGGCGGAAAAGGTCGGTGAGTTTATCGTCTCACATGTGGCCTGACCCTTGACGGGGTTGCAACCCATCGGTCTTTTTAACCCCCCTATATCGTTGTCTTTTATTTGACAATTTCGATCACCTGTCATATGGTAATAATTACCTAGGAAATTTGACCGGTTTATTGGAAGGCGTTATTCCTTTCATGGCCGGTTCCATCGCCTACGGAAAACGATCCGATGGCCCCACCGACCTGGAAAAAGACAAAATCCACCGGCCCGTCGAGCGGCAGCCGGCGGTCGAAACTGGATCGCCGCAGCGGTGAAGACCGCCGCAAAGCTTACAGCCTCGACTATTTCATCAATGGCGGCATCGAGCGACGGATAAGGGGCGAGCGGCGAAGAAACGCCGAAAGGCGAGCCGACTGGCGGCAGGTGGGGAAGTGGTACAGCGTGTTTTGCGGAGACGGCATGGACGGTTGCAAAATTCGATAAGTCCCCTATCCGGCGGGACCGCGCCCGACCAATTCCCTGCAGCCTCCTATCCCTTCTTTTTCGTAAACTCCACGCAAGCCCGTATGAATTCCCGAAACAGCGGATGCGGTTTCATGGGCCGGGACTTGAACTCGGGATGGAACTGGCAGCCCAGGAACCAGGGGTGGTCTTTGAGCTCCACCATCTCCACCAGGTCGCCGGACGGAGACAGGCCGCTGATCACCAGCCCGCTGTCTGCCAGCCGGTCCTTGAATTCGTTGTTGAACTCGTAGCGGTGGCGGTGCCGCTCGCTGATGTTGTCCTGGCGGTATGCCCGGTAGGCCAGGGTGTCCTTCTCGATGCGGCAGGGATAAGCGCCCAGGCGCATGGTGGCGCCCTTGTCGGAGTGCTCGTCGCGCCGTTCGATTTTTCCGGTTTTCTCGTCTATCCATTCGGTCATCAGATAAATCACCGGATAGGGCGTGTCTTTGTCGAACTCGGAGCTGTTGGCGCCCTCGAGCCCGGCAACGTTGCGGGCAAACTCGATCACGGCAATCTGCATCCCCAGGCAGATTCCGAAGTACGGGATCTCGTTCTCCCGGGCATAATTGGCCGCACAGACCTTTCCCTCGATCCCGCGGGTGCCGAATCCGCCCGGCACGAGAATGCCGTCGGCCTCGGCCAGCTGGTGAGCGCAGGTGCCGTCGTTGACTTCTTCCGAATCGACGAACACCAGGTTCACCCGGCTGTCGTTGGCGATCCCGCCGTGGTGCAGCGCTTCGTTGAGCGATTTGTACGACTCGGTCAGATCGACGTATTTGCCGACAATGGCGATGGTGACCTCGCCTGAGGGCTCTGTGAACTTGCGTACGAACTCCTCCCAGGGATCCAGCCGGGGGGTGCGGGTCCAGATGTTGAGCAGCTCGACGATCTTGGCGTCGAGCCCCTCCCGGTGAAAGATGAGCGGGACCTCGTAGATACAGTCGACGTCTTTGGCGGTGATGACGGCATCGACGCCCACGTTGCAAAACAGCGCGATCTTCTTCTTGATGTCCTCGGAAAGGTACCGGTCGGTGCGGCACAGCAGGATGTCGGGCTGGATGCCGATGCTGCGCAGCTCCTTGACGCTGTGCTGGGTCGGTTTGGTCTTCAGCTCGCCGGCCGTGCCGATATACGGGACCAGGGTCAGGTGAATGAAAATCACGTTTCCTTTGCCGGCGTCGGTGTCAAACTGGCGGATGGCCTCCAGAAAGGGCAGGCTTTCGATATCGCCGATGGTCCCGCCGATCTCCACGATGACCACGTCGACATCGTCGGCCACCATCCGGATGGCGGCCTTGATTTCGTCGGTGATGTGCGGAATCACCTGCACGGTGCCCCCCAGATAATCCCCGCGGCGTTCCTTGGTGATCACCGAGTGATAGATCTTGCCGGTGGTGAAATTGTTGTCCTTGCCCAGCTTGGCGCTTGTGAAGCGCTCGTAATGACCCAGGTCCAGGTCGGTTTCGGCACCGTCGTCGGTGACAAACACCTCTCCGTGCTGGAACGGATTCATGGTGCCCGGATCGACGTTGATGTAAGGATCGAGCTTTTGGATGGTCACCGTCAATCCGCGGCTTTCCAGCAACGCACCGATCGCTGCCGAGGCCAGCCCTTTTCCCAGCGAAGAGAGCACCCCGCCGGTAATAAAGATGTATTTTGTCTGCTTGGCCATATCTTACCTCTACTCAAAAAGTCTCTGGAATCGCTCCACCGTCTCCTGCACGTCGCTCTGCCCGCCGCTGTCCGGCCGGGCCGGTAACTGGGCGCCGCCTCTGGGGTACTGGGCCCGCAGGCGCCGAACATCAAACAGCTGCCCGTCCAGCCGGGGGTTCACCTTGACGTCTTGCACCAGAATCGTTCTCAGCAGATTCTCGCCCTGGTAAAACTCGATGCGGGCCGGGTACCAGATCTTTTCGAACTGGCGCCAGCCGTAGTAACGCACCTCCAGCGCACCGGACGGGTCTCCGTCGGCGCCGGGGCGCAGCAGCCAGCGAAATGGCTTGAAAGTGTTTTTGTCCAGCCAGAGCTGGGGAGCCAGCTCGTCGGGAAACTGGGCGCCGATGACATAGCCGATGCGCCCCTGGTGCTTGCCCAGGCTCGAAATCGAGGTGTCCACGCCTAGCTGCCGCAGCCGGGCGTCCAGCAGATCCCGGGAGTTGTACAGGAAAAGGTCCTTGTAGCGGTCGAAATCCCCTTCCCGATCGGCAACCAGCTTCGCATCGATGATGGTCGCCGACCGGCCGCGGTCCACCACGTGGATGCGCTGGGCGATATTGGAGGTGATCTCGGACCGGAAGGCATCCGGAAAGATGTACATGACGGTTTCCTGCAGCGTGATGGTCTGTTCGGGCAGCTCGCTTTCGTTGACCACCAGCTTCTGGTAGACCATCAGGCTTTCGGCCTGCCCCATCTCCGATGTCATCAGCTCCAGCAGATGCAGCGGGTGAAGCACATAGGCCGTGGCCACTGAAGCCGAGATGGTGACCGCCAACAAGAAAATCAAAAACTGACTGCAAGGGCTGATTTCGGAAAACCGTTGTTTCATTTGCCGTATTCCTTCAAATGATCCCTGTCTCCTGATGCCTTTCACATGATCGCACGATTTGAGAACCTTCAGGTTGTGGTCGAGGGCAAGGCGTGGGCCGGTTCAAAAGCGGAGCGTACACGCCGGTACGTGAGCATTTTAAAGCGGCTAACACCGCAGTAATCGGGCACAAGATGAAGTTCGCATGATAAAATCAGAAGATTTCGTCGGAAAACCTAGCCCCCTCCCCCAGTTCCTGCTCGATGCGCAGCAGCTGGTTGTACTTGGCCACCCGGTCGCTGCGCGACATCGATCCGGTTTTGATCTGACCGGCATTGACCCCCACCGCCAGATCGGCGATGAAGCTGTCTTCGGTCTCGCCGGAGCGGTGCGAAATCACGGTGGTGTAGCCGGCAGCGTCGGCCATCGCCAGCGCATCCATGGTTTCCGAAAGGGTGCCGATCTGGTTGAGCTTGATCAGGATGGAGTTGGCGATGCCTTCCTCGATTCCCTTGGCCAGGATCTTCGGGTTGGTGACGAAAATGTCGTCCCCTACGATCTGGATCGATTTCTCCAGCCGGTCGGTCATCAGCCGCCATCCCTTCCAGTCCTGCTCGGCCAGCCCGTCTTCGATCGACAGGATCGGATACCGGTCGATGAGATCTTCGTAGTAGTCGATCATCTCCGCTGCGCTGAGCTTTTTCTTTTCGGAAGCCAGCACGTATTTGCCCTTTTCGTAAAACTCGCTGGCCGCCGCATCCAGGGCGATGCCGATGTCCGCGCCCGGTTTGTAACCGGCCTCTTCGACGGCCTGGATGATATGGCGGATGGCTTCCTCGTTGGCCTTCAGATCGGGAGCGAATCCGCCCTCGTCTCCAACGGCGGTGCTCAAACCCTTCTTTTTCAGTATTTTCTGCAGCGAGTGAAAGGTCTCGGCGCCCATTTGAACGGCCTGTGAAAAGGAACTGGCGCCGACCGGCAAAATCATGAACTCCTGCAGGTCGAGGTTGTTGGCGGCGTGAACCCCGCCGTTGATGATGTTCATCATGGGTATCGGCAGAAAGCGGGCGTTGATGCCCCCGAGGTATCGGTACAGCGGAAGTCCGAAAGCGGTGGCGGCAGCCCTTGCTGCGGCCAGCGAAACCCCCAAAATGGCGTTGGCGCCGAGCTTTGACTTGTTGGCGGTGCCGTCGAGCTCGATCATCTGCAGATCCAGCTCGCGCTGTTCGGCCGCATCCATTCCCAATATGGCCGGGGTGATCACGTTGATTACGTTATCCACCGCCTTTGTGACACCTTTGCCCTGGTAGCGTTTGGCGCGCTTGTCACGCAGCTCCAGCGCCTCCCGCTTGCCGGTGGAAGCCCCCGAGGGGACCGCTGCCCTGCCCACCGCACCGCTGGCCAGCAAAACGTCTACCTCAACGGTGGGGTTGCCCCTGGAATCGAGGATCTCTCTTGCATTTACATCGATGATTTCCGTCATAGCTCCCCCTCTAGATTGCAAGGTTGGAAACTGAATACGATAAGATCTGACAATGATGGTTGAAGAGTTTGATGGACGGGAAAGCGCCGTACTTACAGCTTGACAAATAAATTGTGCATGTTACTCTCCCTGCGAGTCTCTGTCAAGAGCCAGTCAACCGGATCTGGAAGATATTCCGCACACCGGACAAACGATGAAGAAAACCGACCTGTACAGCCATGCCCATGCCTTCATCGCCGGCATCCGCGTCTGCGAATTTCGAAAAGCGGGGCAGCCGACGGTGGACGACGTCTGCAACCTGCTTTCCATGTCCACAGAGCAGGGGCACCACATCTGCAACAAGCTCGCCGAGCTCGATGTGATCGAATGCGTAGAGGGGGCTTTCGGCATCCGCGTGTTTATCCGCGATCACCTCAAGCTCGAAGAGATCCCCCGCGGTGAGACCGGCAGCAGCATGGAAGATGAGCTGAAAAAGTTTCAAGACAGCAAGAAAGAGTTCTCCAAAAAAATCGAGTCGATCCAGGCGGCCCAGGCCGAGAAAAAAAAGAGCCTGTTTGCCGAGGTGGAAAAAAAGCTCAAGGAACAGATGGACAAAAACAAGAGCTGATGCCGCCGATGGCCGCCCCCTGCGGCCACCCGCGCCGCCATCGACTGCCCGCCTCCCCTTGGCTGGTCCGCACTGCCGATCCCGGCGCATCACCGCACCATCCAACAGCCTGCAATTGCCGGCCCCTGGTCCGGTTTTGGTAACGTTTGCATCGATTGCCTGATTGCAACTGTCCCGCCGTATTTTATGCAGGCAAATTTGCCGGCGGATGCCTGCTGGATGCAGATGCCGCGGGCGTTTTTCCCTTGACTTTGAAGGCCGAACCCAGTAAAATATTTGATTATTTTAGCAATATGAACGCTGTCCCTTTGAAAATGGCAAAGATGTATTTCCGAAAAGTGACCCGGCTGGACAGCAGCGAAATATGTTTGGATGCCGACATGATTCGTGTGCTGATCGCCATTGATGAAACCAAGGACATTGGAAAAGTGGCCCGGGAGGTGTCGATGGATGCCCCCACCATCAAGGCCACGATATCCAAACTCCTGGAGCTGCACCTCATCGAACCGGTGCAGGCCAGGGGGGTCTACCTGGACGAAGCCTTTATCCATGCCCTGAAACAGAACCTGTCGCGGGCAGTCGGGCCGATGGCCGAAATCCTCATCGAGGATGTGGCCACCGACATGAATCTGTCCGCCGGCGAGATTCCCCAGGGGCAGGCGGCGGAGTTCATCGGATCGCTTGCCATGGAGATACCGGACGAGGAAAGCAGCGTGCGGTTCAAAAAGGCCATGCTGGAGCTGATCAAGAAACAGTAAGGAGCGTGCCCACCATGATGCAGGTCACCTGCGACTACTGCGGAAAGATTTACAAGGTCGACGAAAACAAGATCAAAGGGGAAAAAGCCCGCCTGAAGTGCCGATCGTGCGAACACGTCATCATCGTCACCAAGCCCGAACCGGCAAGCCAGGCCGCAGCGCCGATGCCCGAACCGAAACCGGCGCCGGCATCCCCGGCCCGGCCGGCCAAACCGACCGAACCCCGAAAAGTGCAGGAGCCGGTGATCGAGGACCAGCCGGTGGATGCCGATCTGGGAAAGCGCAAGGTGCGTTTCGGCCTGTTTACCAAGATCATCGTGGTCATGTTGATCGTCAGTCTCCTGCCGCTGATTATCTTCTGGAGCATTACCTACAAAGAAACCGTGGCGCGCCTTCGAAACGACACCGAGCTGCTCTACACCCTGACGGCCCAGGGACTGGGCAACGAGGTGGACAACTGGATCGAGAACAACATCTGGGTGCTGCGCTCGGCCGCCGAGCTGCCGGCCATCAAATCGATGAACCGGGAGAACCAGGAACCGATCCTGAGGGATATCCAGAAAAAACACCCCTACATGTACCTGGTGTTTACCGTCGGGCTCGACGGGCGCAACACGGCCCGCAGCGACGATGTGCCCCTGAAAGACTACTCCGACCGGCAGTACTACAAGGACATCATCCGCGGCAAGCAGCTGGCCTGGCAGACGCTGATCGGCAAGACATCCAAAAAACCGGCCCTGGTCATCTCCCTGCCGATCACCCGCGGCGGGCAGCTGGTCGGGGTGATGGCCGGTGCCATGACCATCGACGACATCTCCCGCTACGTCGCTCGCTGGCGCAAGGGCAAGACCGGCTACGCATTTTTGATCGATGAAAAGGGCAAAGTGGTCGCCCACCAGGTCAACAAGTATGTGGTCACCCAGAAAAACCTGAGCAAGTACCCGCTGATCAGCGAGTTTCGCAAGGGCAACTGGACAACCCACAGCACCCAGTTCGAAAACGAAAATGGCGTGTCCCACTACGGGCACGTGCGCAAGATCAAGCGCGGCTGGGCCATCGCTTTGCAGCAGGAAAACGCCGAGGTGTTCGAACCGCTCAAGCGCGTGCAGAAATTTGCCGTCATCTTGCTGATCGCCACCATCGTGATCGTCTCGCTGATCGCCTGGATCTCGGCGCGCGCGATCGTAACGCCGATCACCCGGCTCACCGACGTGGCCGAGCGCATGAGCCTCGGGGATCTGAACATGCAGATCAACATCCCCTCCAAAGACGAAATCGGCCTGCTGGCCCAGGCCATCAAGCGCATGCAGACCAGCCTGCGCCTGGCCATGGAGCGGTTGCGCAGGAAAAAATAATCCTCCCCCATACCCAAAAGAAAAACCCGGCTGAATCAGCCGGGTTTTTCTCATTTTGCATTCTCATCACAGCTATCTGTCAGATGCCGCCGTTTACAACGGCCGCCCCAACACCAGCGACGGTCCCCGCCAAACAAAAATCCGGCAAGACCCGCTGCGACAGGTCCTCTTTCCTGCAGCTCGCAGCTGCTAGTGCTTCGTTCCGAATATGGTCACTTCCACGGTCCGGCGCCGCGGGCGGTTGTCGTGATTGATGGCCACCGCCTGCTGCCAGGTTCCCAGCCGCAGCTCTCCGCGCCGGACGGGCAGATCCAGCGACGGTCCCATCAAAGCCGCCTGGACGTGGCTGTGGCCGTTGCCGTCGTGCCAGGCCTTCTCGTGCTCGTAGGCCATCCCGGCCGGCGCCAGCCGGCTCACCGCCTGCTTCAGGTCTTCGACGACCCCCGGCTCGTATTCGATGGTGGTCAGCGACCCGGTAGAGCCCACCACCGTGGCCGACAGGTGACCGTCGGATATCCCCGAGCGCCGGATCAGCTGCTGCAATTGGGCTGTAATATCGGCCATGTCCGGACCGACGCTCAACTCCACCTCGATCGCATCGCAGTAAATGGCGACGTTTTTCACAACTCTCTCCCTGCCGAGCTGCCGCCCGGCGGCAGCTGTTGTATGGTTGGCTGAAATCTGCGGGGCAAATTACGTTTCATTGTTTCTTTTTCTCCTCCTCCGCCGGTTGGTTCGATGCTTTCAATCGCAGCAAATCCTCTTGAGCCCAGATTTGCGGAATCCGTTTGGCATTGTCCTTCCCGCCTCCGCCAAGGGCCAGGCAGCGCTCGAATTCGGCCATCGCGCTGTTTCGATCGCCGTGCAGCAGGTGTTTTAGCCCGACGGTGTAGGCCGCGGTGGCCTCCCACAGGGCGTCTTTGCGCATCGCCTGCCTAAAGTCGGTCTCGTCGATTTGCCCGATCAAAAAGCCGGCCTGAAGGGCGAAAAATGTAAAATCCGCGTACTGCTGCCAGACGATCTGCCAGGTGGAATAGGCCCCTTGGGCATCATTGGAATACCGGGCCCGCTGAATGCCGGCCAGCATGGCGGCCTGCACCCGCATGTAGCGATCCACGCTTCTGGAATGCACGACCCGTTCATAGAGCTCGATGGCCTGCTCGATGTCGCCGATGCCCGTGAGGCGGTCGGCCAGCAGCATGGTGGCCTGGGCATTGCGGGCCTGCAGTGCCGCTCTGGCCAGAAAGCCGATTTCCTGATCGGCCCTTCCCTGGCGTCGGCGGATTTCGGCCAGCAGCAGCAAGGTGTCTTTGGCCATTGGATGCAGCTCCAGGCTCTCTTCGGCCCGGCGATCGGCCGCATCGACGAGCCCGGCCTGCAGGTAGATGCGCGCTGTCAGGTTCAACGCTTCCGGAAACTGCGGTTCCCGGCGCAGGGCTTCGCGGGCAAATACCAGGGCCCGGCCCGGCTCTTTCAGCCGCAACAATATGCGGCCGACCCGATACGGCGAATCCGCATCCCAGTCAAACCGCTGCATCGATCGCCGGTAGTGCGGCATGGCCTCCTGCAGCCTGCCGATGCTCTCTTTGTGCAGTCCGATGAAAAAATCGTGGCGGGCGGTCTTTTTCTGCGCCAGGCCGGCCCAGTCCGGCCAGCACAAAAGGACAAAGACAGTCAGCAGCAGCGTGGAGCGAATCAGCGGCTGTTTTTCTTTTTTCTGCCCATGCCGGTACAGCTGCCAGAGGGCATGGGCGGCAAACACGCTTAAAAGCACGGCAAACGGCAGCCGGTAGCGGTCGGAGGCTTTGAAGGCGATGATCGACAAAAACCCGGCCACCGTGCAGCCTGCCAGCAACCACTGCTGTGCCGTCAGCGGCCGGCGCAACAGACACAGGCCCAGCAGCCCCAGCGGCCCGACCAGCCAGAATCCGGTCCACGGCAGGCAAAGAAATCCCGAATAGCCGCGATAGGCGTAAACATCGAACTCCTGGCTCCATTCGCGCTGATTGAAAAACACCAGCAGCCGCCGGGCAAAATTGGCGGCCACCGCCAGCGGCTCTTCGCGCAGCAGCTTGACGATCTGCCGTCCCCAGTAGCGCTCGATGTCGGCCTCCGATCGCATCCCGGCCGCAAAGGGACGGTTCATGTACTTGTCGAACAAAATTCCGGTGGGCGGGTGCAGGCCTTCGAACTCCGGGGCAAGACCCGAGTAAAGGCTCCAGGTCCCCTGGGCCCGCAGCATGGGAAATCCGGTAATCTGGTAGTTTCGCAGTACAATCGGGCCGAATACCACCGCCGTGCCCGCGCAAAAAAGCACTGCGGCCAGCAGGCCCCGCTTTTTGTCGAAGTCTTTTTTGCGCAGCAGCCAGTAAACGGCCACCGGCAGCACGGCCAGCAGGTTGGCCCGCGCGGCGGCTGACAGCGCAAACGCCAGCCCGGCCCCGGTGACAGCCACCATCGAACGGGCATATCGGATCAGCAGCCACAGCGACAAGCTCTGAAAGAAAATCGCAAAGCTTTCGGCATACATCTCCGATTCGAACACCACCAGCATCCAGTAAGTGGCGATCAGGTAACCGGCGGTCAGGCCCACCTGCCGGTTGAAGGCCCGGGCGGCCGCCTGGGACATCAGCACGGCCGACATCGATCCCATCAGGCTCTGGATGATCTTGTTGACCGTCGGGCCGGTGCCGAAAACCATTTGCTGCAGGGCCAAAAAGGCCGGGTAGACCGGCAGGTAGTTGCCGACCACGTCCCAGAGCCAAACTCCCGAGGCCATACGTCCCGCCCAGCGAAGGTAGGCCTTGGCATCCACCAGCGCAACGCCGAACAGCGGATTGTCGGCCGACTGCAGGATGTAGATCAGCCGGATCCCGAAGGCCACCACAAACAGCACTGCCAGCGAAGCGGTGTCGATATCTACGAAGTTGGCCTTCTCGATCTCAACTTCCGCCTGTTTTTCGTTGGGCCCCGTGTTCACGATGAATAAATTTCCTTCCCCGCTGGTTGCTTGGCTGCAGTAATCTCATCCGGGTAGTCGGCTTTACAGCAACTGCACGTCCCTTAAAAATTCGTGAGCGGGCAGCATTTTTGCCCCGTCCTTCGATTTTCTGTGTCTCAGGTTATAAACGAGCTGCAACGGTTTTGCTTTTTTCAATCTGCTGTGGAACCGGAACAACGACGAAGAGAAGCTGTCATCGCTGACTTTTACCTCGATCATGCAAACCGGTCGGTTGTCGACAACCGGCAGAAAATCCACCTCATGCTTTTCTTTATCCCTGAGAAAGTGGAGCGCCACCCGGCTACCGGTGGTATCTTCTATAAGGTGCAGTTCGCGCAGCAACGCACAGGCAACTGTATTTTCCAGCTTCGCGCCCAAATCTCCTTCGACGGAACCAGTGTCGTACAGGTAGTATTTTGATTCCTTTAAAAGACTGCGGGCAATATTCTTGTGGTAAGGCCTGACCGGGAAAATGATAAACAGGTTTTCCAGGATCTGCAGCCAGTGTTTCACCGTGTGGATGGACACCTGAAGATCATTTGCCAGCGCCGTAAACGAAGTGGTGGATCCAACCCGACTTCGCAGCAGATCGATCAGTATCTCAATGGATTTGATATCCCGAACTTTTTCCAGATCCAGCAGATCTTCTCTGACAATCGTGTCCGTATGAACCCGGCGAAACCGTTTGGCGAATGTTTCACTGTTTTTCAAATACGGCTCCGGAAACCCGCCGAGTTTCAGCAACCTGTCTAAAGCCGTTTCAGCCTTTTCGCCACGAAAGCCGCAGACCTCTTTGACCGTCAACGGGTGCAGGCGGTAATAGAAAAACCGCCCGGCCAAAGACTCCCCTCCCTTTCGGTGGGTATCCAGCCTGGCTGAACCGGTGACAAGCAAAGCCGGCGGTATGCCTTCGACATCATAAATTCCTTTGATCCACGATTTCCATTTGTTCATTTTGTGCAGTTCATCAAAGACCACCAATTCGGCATCCCTGTCCCATTCGCCGGCATGAATGATCTGCCGGTCGGCAGCAGCGTCGAAGTTCAAATAGACATGGGCCGGCACTAACTGGCTGGAAAGAGTTGTCTTGCCGACCTGCCGTGGACCGGAAAGTAGGACGATTTTCTCTTTCAGGTCCTGCCGAATCGATGTTTCCAAGTATCTTTCCATGTGACTATTATGAACCATACTTCAAAATAGTCAAGACTATTATGAAGTTGACTTCATAATAGTCGGGCTGTTTGATGTCCAGAGATGGATTGCAATACATTTTTCGTATACCCGTTCGACGCGAAGCAATGAAAAAGTATAATAGAATCTGGCGAAAACAAAAGTAATTAGTACCAAACGGCAAACCGTAAGAGGTTATTCCTACGCTATTTTTCAGTAATTCCTCCGATTGATTGCCGGCCAGCCCCCTTGATACGGTAATCAAAACCTTTTCCCCCTTGAAAAAAGCATCTCGGAAGTCTGAGCCTGTTAGAGACAGCCATCCGGGTTCCGGCACAGTGCCGAACGTCTTTTCGAGCATCGATCAATCCAAACCGCACATCGGCATCCACGGTATGTATTGACCATCCAATGGTATGCGCATGTACCCTGCGCTGAATCGCCGCCGCAAAGGATTGAAGCCATGCGTTTGACGGGTTTTGCTCTTTTCGCTTTTCTGCTGGTGTTCGCAGCCCCGGCCCTGCCGGCCGTCGCATCCGGTCATGTCGTGTTCGGGCCGCAAGACTGCGCTGTCGGTCCCTGGCACCTTCACCTGTCCCTGCATCGCTTTGCCGCCGACAGCCCTGCAGAGGCCGTCCTGCAGGTGGAAAAAACCACCCCCGGTAAAAAACTTCACGGCGGGGTGGTGATCTTCAACCGGGCGGTAATCCCGCTGAAGTATTTTTTGCGCGGCGACGCGAATCTGCTGCGCCGCAATGCCGGGCTGCAAGCAAACAACCGCCTGGCGGTTTTCCTGTGGGGCCGGCCCGGGGCGTCGATCCGACTGACCGTCCTCGGCAAGCAGTCGGCACCGCAGGTGACCCTTTCCGCCGATCCGCAGACCGTCACCTTCGGCCAATCGACCACCTTGGCCTGGAGCGCGGTCAACGCGGAGAGCTGCGAGATCCAGCCGGACATCGGCGGCGTCGATCCCACCGGAACCGTATCGGTCATTCCGCAGCAAACCACCACCTACACCATCACCGCCACCGGTCCGGGGGGCAGTGCGACCGCCGCGGCTACGGTCACCGTCGAACACCCGCCGCCTGCGGTGCAGCTGAGCATCGAGCCAGCTGTCATCTTCACCGGCCAGAGCGCCCAGCTGCGCTGGCAGTCCGAACATGCCGACAGCGTCGACATCCAGCCTTCGGTGGGCACGGTCGGCCCGAACGGCTCCCGGACGATTCAACCGAAAGCCACCACCACCTATACGATTGTCGCCAGCGGGCCAGGCGGCAGTGCTTCGGCCGCTGCCACTGTCACGGTTCAAGATCCGCTGCCGCTAATCGAGCTGAGCAGTGCGCCGACCGCCATCTACCCCGGCGGCAGGGCCGTGCTGGCCTGGACCGTTGAAAACGCCACACAGGCCTTTATCGACAACGGCATTGGGCCGGTGGGCCTGGCCGGTTCGCGGCCGGTGGCCCCCCGTCACACCACAACTTACACCCTGACGGCCACCGGACCTTACGGGACGACTTCGGCCGCAGTCACCGTCCAGGTGCTCGGGCGGCCCGCAGCAGCGCCGGAAGGCTCTTTTGCGGCCGCCTACGCCGATCAGATCCCGGCCGATGCCACCGTTTTCGAATACGACACCGCCCGCTTTGCGCTGATCGCAGGCCAGGTGCTCGACGTCTCCGGACAGCCGCTTGCCGGCGTGATCGTGACCATTCTCGATCATCCCGGGTACGGAACGACGCTTTCGGATATCGACGGTCGCTTTGCCTTACCGGTGGAAGGCGGGCGCAACTACACCCTGGTGTACCAGATGCCCGGCCTGCTCACTGCCCACCGCAGGGTCCGGGTGAACTGGCAGCAGATCGTAAACGCTCCCCCCGTGCGGATGATCGCCGAAGACCCGGCAGCCACCCTGGTCGCTTTTGACGGCAATGCGGACACCGTCGTCACCCACCGCAGCACGCCGGTGGCCGACGGGTTCGGCAGCCGCAGCCTGTCGATGGTCTTTACCGGGGACAACCGCGCTGTCGCCGTCGACGAATACGGCAGCGACATCATGGACCTGTCCGCCATCGGCGTCCGCGCCACCGAGTACCCCACACCCGAATCAATGCCGGCCGAACTGCCGCCTGCTTCGGCATTTACCTACTGCGCCGAGCTGAGCGTGGACGGCGTGGCGCGGGTGCGCTTCGACAAGCCGGTAACCGTCTGGGTCGACAATTTTCTCGGCTTTGAGGTCGGGGGGATCGTGCCGGTGGGCTTTTACGATCGCGACCGCGGCCAATGGGTGGCGGCCGACAACGGGACGGTGGTGCGGCTGCTCGACACAAGCGGCGACGGCACGGTCGACGCCCTCGACTCCGACGGTGACGGAGCGCCGGACGATCTCAACTTTGATGGCCGGCTGGACGACGAAGTCAAAGGACTGCAGGACCCTGACCGCTACCCGCCCGGGGCCACTTTCTGGCGTGTTTCCGTCTCCCACTTTACCCCCTGGGACTGCAACTGGCCCTACGGCCCGCCCGACGACGCCGAGTACCCATCCCCGCCCGGTGCGGCCCAGGCCGAAAGCCGCAGCGGCAAACCGGGCTGCCGCGGCACCTTTACGGGCTCGTACATCAACCCGCGCAGCCGCAGCTATCACGACGACATCAAACTACCGGGAACCAACCTGCAGCTGCACTTTTCCGGGGATCGCCTCGACGACCAGCAGTACCGGATCCTGGTGCCGGTCACCGGCGAGCAGATCCCCGATAACGTCGAGTACGTGCTGGCCAAGATGGAAGTGGCCGGCCGCACCTACCAGCAACAGCTTCCCGCTGCTGCCGACCTGCAGACCGAATTCACCTGGGACGGACGCGATTTTGCCGGCAACAGGGTCGCACACCTGGCCGTCGCCAAGGTCTATGTCGGCTATGTCTACGGTGCGGTCTATTGGCCCATGGGCGGCAGCAGCGGGCCGGTTTTCGGCCGACCGTCCCCTTCCCGGCTGCTGACCGGCATCCGCGCCCGCCAGGAAGTGGTCCTGTGGCACATCACCGACCTTACGATCCGCCCCTACCCGGCCGCCACCGATGAGATGATCGCCGAGGGCTGGAGCCTGTCGGCCCACCACCGGCTCAGCCCCGCCGACCCCGGAACCCTGCACAAGGGCGACGGCAACGTTGTCACCAACGATGTCACCGATCTGATCGACCGCAAGGCCGGCGGCGGCGAGCAGGTCCTGTACCCGGGGGAAAGCGCCCTGGCCCGCCAGGTGCGCATCGAGGCTGTCAGCGGCACGGCTGTGGATGCGGCCGGCAATCTCTACGTGGCCGAGAGCGTCTACGGCGGGCGGCAGGTGATCTACCGGATCGACACCTGGGGAAACATCGAGATCATCGCCGGCCAGACCCGCGGCGGCTACGCCGGCGACGACGGACCGGCCGATCAGGCCCTGCTGATGAACCCGTCTGGCCTGACCACAGACGATGACGGCAACTTGTATGTGGCCGACACGGGCAACAACCGCATCCGCAAAATCGATAAAAGCGGCATCATCACCACCGTTTTGGGCGGCCCCCGCGGCTTTGCCGGCGACGGCGGTCCGGTCGCTGCCGCGCTGATCGACGGTCCGGCCTGGCCGAACTTTGACGCCGAAGGCAACCTTTACTTTTTCGACTCGGCCAACAACCGCATCCGGGTGGTGGACAGTGCCGGCAACATCTTCACGGCCGCCGGCAACGGCGAGAGCGGCATGGCCGGTGACGGCGGCCCGGCACTCGAAGCCCAGCTGACTGTCAGCGGCTTTCACGCCGATCGCTCCGGTCGGCTTTTCATTGCCCAGGGCGGCAGCTACAGCCGCATCCGCAGGGTCGGCACCGACGGCATCATCCGAACAATTGCCGGCAAACCAGACGGCGACCGCGGCTGGACCGGCGACGGCGGCCCGGCCACAGAAGCCGCTCTGGACTACCCGAGCACCATGGTGACCGATGACACGGGCAACCTCTATTTTGGCGACGGCAATTCCACCAACCTCGGCCCGCCGCGGGTGCGCAAAATCGATCCATCGGGCATCATCACTGCGGTGTCCGGACCGGTGCAGCCGCCGACCGGCGCAGATCCCGCACCGGCTACCCGTGCCCGCCTCTACCCGATCACCGCCCTGGCCTTTGACGGCGGCGGACGGTTGCTCATCGGCACCACCGCCCGCTACTCCGGATCGGGTGTGCAGGTGGTCGGCCCGCCGTCCTCGCTGATCCGGCTGCTGGACGACGAAGACCGCATCTTCGCCGATGCCAACGGGCTGGGCTACATCCTGTCGCCGGCCGGCCGCCACATGGTCACCGTCGATCTGCAAACCGCCACAGTGGTCAAAGCGTTCGAATACGACGACGACAACCGGCTCGCAGCCGTCATCGACCGTTTCGACCGCCGCACATCCATTTTGCGTGATGCCGACGGCACCCCCTTGTCCATCGTCTCGCCGGACGGCCTGCAGACCGGACTTACCATAGAGGCATCCGGCCACCTGACCGCCGTCACCTTGCCTGACGGCGCCGTCTACCGGTTCGAATACCACCGCACAACCCCCTCTCCGGTTGTCGGCACCGGGACAGTCGGACTGCCGCCGCCCGGCAGCGGTTCGGGCCTTACCGCCAAGGTGCAACCCGAGGGCAACCGCTTTGCCTATGCCATGGATCTATCCGGACGCATCGCCACCGCCTCCGATCCGGCCGGCGGTCTCTGGCGTTACAGCCGCGCCAGCGGCAATGACGGCTTTGTGGTCTCCGAAGAACGCAGTGCCGAGGGCCAGGTGATCGTATACGCCGACCGCAAACTTGCAGGTGGGCAGCTGGAGTCGATCATCACCGCACCGGAAGGAAACCAGACCCTTTACAACGAATCGGCAGATTCTCTGAAAATCGAAAAGACCCTTCCCTGCGGCATCCGGCTTGCCATCGACCGCAGACTCGACCCCGAATACCAGACCCCTTTCACCGCCAACCTCACCGAAACCCTGCCCTCGGGCCTGCAGCGCATCACCGCCCGCACCCGGACCTACGGCGGAGATGAAAACAACGACCAGGTCATCGATCGCGTAAACGAACAGGTGACCGTCAACTACCGCAACTGGACCCTTGCCACCGACACGGTCAACAGCACCCGGACCGGCGTCTCACCCATGGGAAGGCAAACCACCACCTTTTTCGATCCTCTCTCCCTACAGCCGCTTCGCCGGCAGGTGCCGGGTCTGCTGGACACCGCCTACACCTACGATGCCGCCGGCCGAATCACCGGCATGCAGCAGGGCGAACGCACGTACTCTTATGAATACACCCCAGAGGGATTCCTGGCCGCCGCCACCGACCCGCACGGCCACACTACCCGCTTTGGTCACGACAGGGCCGGCCGCATCACCGAAATGATCCGGCCCGACGGCAGCCGGATCGCCTTTGCCTACGATCGAAACGGCAACCTGACCGAGCTCACCAACCCGGCCGGCGTCACCCACCGCTTCGGATACAGTCCGGTCAACCGCAACGATGCCTACCAAACCCCGCTGTCCGGCAGCTACCAGTATGCCTACGACCGCGACCGCCGGTTGACCGAAACCATCTTGCCCTCGGGGCGCTGGATCGCAAATGTGTACAGCAACGGGCAGCTGCGACAGATCCAAACCCCCGAGGGCAACATCGAACTCACCCGCCTGTGCGGCGGTAAGATCGGCACGATCGCCAAGGGATCCGAAAGCATCACCTACGAATACGACGGACCCCTTATCACCCAAGAGCAGCTCACCGGCACCCACAACCGCAGTGTTTATTACAGCCACAACGAGGATTTTCTTCTCACGTCCCTGGCAGTTCCCGGCATCGGAAGGACCGACTTTGGCTACGATGACGACGGCCTGCTGACCACCGTCGGCAGCTTCACCATCACCCGCGACCCGGATAACGGTCTGCCCCTTTCAATCACCGACGGCCGCCTTCTAACCGCAAACGGGTTCAACGGCTACGGCGAAGGCGACACCCGGCGGACCACCATCGGCACAACCGAGATTACTCGATGGGACCTGCAGCGCGACAGCAGCGGCCGGATCGCCGCCAAAACCGAGACAATCAAAGGTGTCACCGACACCTTCGGCTACACCTACGACGCCTTGGGCCGCCTGCAGACCGTGACCAAAAACGGCCAGCTGGTGGAGCAGTATGGCTACGATAAGGTCGGCACCCGTAAATACGATCAGAACCTTCTGCGCGGCATCGCCGGCAGGTCCTTTGCCTATGATGCCGAAGACCGCCTGCTGACTGCCGGCAGCAACACCTACAGCTATGATGTGGACGGCTTTCTGACTTCCCGCACCACCCCCCAGGGAACCACCGGTTATACCTATTCTTCCCGCGGTGAGCTGCTGCAAGTCGATCTTCCAGACGGCCTGATAATCGAGTATCTGCACGATCCGTTGGGCCGACGCATTGCAAAGATGATAAACGGTGAGGTGGTGGAAAAATACCTCTGGTTGGGTCGCACCCGCCTGCTGGGCGTCTACGACAAAGACGATCAGCTGCTGATCAGCTTTCAGTACACCGATCAGCGCATGCCTCCGGCCATGATCCATACCGGAAATCTTTATTACCTGCTCTATGACCAGGTCGGTTCCCTGCGGACGGTTGTCGATACGGCCGGCAATGTGATAAAAAGAATCGATTACGATGCGTTCGGCAATATAATTGCTGACACGGCGCCGGGTTTTAAGGTTCCGCTGGGATTTGCCGGTGGTTTGCACGATCGCGATACCGGGTTGGTGCGGTTTGGATTTCGGGACTATGATTCTGATATTGGGAGATGGACGGCGAAGGA
>Ga0209536_100000406_pt1 | contig 69135 bp, 60 predicted proteins | sample DeeMarSeWOR28_12_FD_187461 | JGI IMG/M metagenome (GOLD analysis project Ga0209536, IMG submission 187461) | Marine sediment microbial communities from White Oak River estuary, North Carolina - WOR-2-8_12 (SPAdes) (version 2) | ecosystem: Environmental > Aquatic > Marine > Intertidal zone >...
CAAGCCGATGCCGCCGCCGGCGAAGTAGATCGCGATGGTGGTGGTGGCGAGTTGCGGGCGCTGCGCGAAGATGTTGCCGGACAGCGCGCCGCCGCAGATGAACACCGCCGCCCCGCTTACGCCCGCCAGCACGCGCATCGCCATCAACGCCTCGAAATCGCGCACCAGGCCGGTCGCGACCATCGCCAGAGACGTGAGCAACATGCCCCAGCCGTAGAGCGCGCGGTTGCCCAAGCGCGCCACCAGCGCGCGCGTCAGCAGCGCACCGAGCAGGTAGCCGAAGGCATTGACGGTGTTGATCGAGCCGGCCTGCGAATAACTCCATTGCAGGTCGCTGCGCATCGCGGGAAGGATGAGCGCGTAGGCAAAGCGCGCGAACGAATTCGAGACCGCCGGACCGAACGACAGCAGAAACGCGACCAGCAATCCGCGCAACAGGGTGATCTCCTGCGCCCCGGCGCCCACGGACACGCTCTTAGCGCTCGCCATTCAGGTTTACAAGACCCGGCGCGCGAGGGCCCCGCGCTCAGCGCCGGCGCCCGCCAACCCGAACCGCAGGGTTCCCGCGCAATTACCGCTCCACCAGCACCACGCGCCGGTTCTTTTGCCGGCCGTCGTCACTCTTGTTACTCGCGACCGGCGCCAGAAACGCGAGACCGTGGGCCTCCAATCGGGCCGCCGCGATGCCGTGCTTGGATGTCAGGTACGCAACGACCGACTCCGCCCGGGCGCGGGACAACTTGAGGTTGTAGTCAAGCGCGCCCTGGTTGTCCGTGTGGCCCACGACGAACAGCTTCAGCGCGGACTGTTCCTTGAGCAGCGTGGCGATTTCTGTCAGCGCCTTCTGCGATTCGCTCCTCAACTTGGCGCTGTCCGTGTCGAACAGGATGCCGTACAGCGCGATGTGCCCGTGCGTGTTAATTTCCTTCTTCATCTTGGACGCGTCAACGACCTCCATCCCGACGTCCATCTTCGCGATTTCGATCACGTCGGCCTGCACGTAGATGCGGTTATTGCGGGGACCGCCTTCGGAATGGTTGCGAACGACATACAGCGACACGTAGACATCGCCGGACGCGTCTTTCCTGCTCAGCGCGAGATATCGCTGGTCCTCGTAGTTTTCCGAGAATCCACTCCAGTAGGGCACCACCGTGTGATTGAATGCCCTGCCGCCACAGTCCTTGTTGACACAGGCATAGAGCGGCGCGAAGCCCTGCTCGGCAAGGCGTTTTTCGTAGTTTCGGAAAACCTCCAACGTCGTGCGCCCTTTCTCGATTTCGTATGAGGCGCGCGTGACCTTTCCCTCGAGCCGTTCGTGCTTGCCGGGTTTGCCGCGGTCTTTTGCCGGTCCGAGCAACAGCGTGAACGCGTCGAACTTCTGAACGTCGTATCGGACGATCGTCGAGCCCGGGTAACGCGCGCCGATCGCGGGGTGGTCGCGGGCGCCCTTCACGTCCTTTGGCTTCTGCGCCTCGGCGACCGCGGGAATGCCGCAGATCAGGACAAACAGCGTCGAAAAAAGCAGTCTCTCCAGCATCGCGCGCCTCCGAAAACCGACCGAACCGGGAACTGCATCATCCCGCCCTTGCGCCGAACACACAACCGGCGCCGACCCCGCGGGCGACGCTCAACGGCCGGTTCGGGATACGATGCGGCCGCGCCAACGACATCCTGTCATGCGGCAGGCGATCGGCGCGTGCCACATTCGGTTGAACTTTAGGAGAGGTTGCTTATGGCGGGCCTGGAATCACACTACTCGGCGCGCGACATCGAAACACGCATCCTCGCGGCCCTTCGCGCAGCCGGATTGGATCCCGAGCAGCGCCTGTCGCCCGAGGCGCTGGGGGCGCTCGACCACTTCCACACGGGTGGGCTGCGCGCCTCGAACGAGTTACTGGAACTGGCGCAGATTCGCGCCGAGGATCGCGTTCTCGATATCGGCGCCGGGCTGGCCGGCCCCGCCCGGCTGCTCGCCTCGGCGCTCGGCTGCCGCGTCGACTGCCTCGAAATGTCGCCCGATTACTGCGCCGGTGCGTCGCTGCTGAACCGGCTGACCGGCCTTGACGACCGCATCGAAGTGCACCAGGGCAGCGCGCTCGCCCTGCCCTTTGCCGACGATTCGTTCGATGTCGTCTGGATGCAGAACGTCGGCATGAACATCGCCGACAAGCGCACGCTCTACCGCGAGATCTGCCGGGTCCTCAAGCCCGGCGGCCGCTATGCCTTCCAGGAGATGGCCGCGGGTACCGCACCGACGTCCTACTTTCCCCTGCCCTGGGCGAGCGACGCGACGGACAGCTTCCTCGTTTCTGCCGCAGAGATGCAATCGGCGCTCAGCGACAGTGGATTTGTCGCCGAGCTCTTCGAGGACACCAGCGACGTTCATCTGAGCCGGACGACCGCGAACGCCACGCCCGCTGCGCCGGGACAGCTGGGCCTGGCGGTGTTCGTCGACAATCTCGCGCAAAAGGCCGCCAACGCGCGACGCAGCCTCGAGGAAGGCCAGGTCCGACTCGTCAGGGGCGTGTTCCGGGCGATGTGAGCGGCGGCGCGGCGGGTCGTCCCCGCCGCGCTGCGACTGCTGCTTCTTCTAGTTCGGCTCGAATAGCGAGCCAGCGGCCCAGCTTTGCTCGGTGGGCGCGTTACGGTACGCCCCGCCGCTCACGCTGGCGTGTTTCGCACTCGCGGTGTTATTTTCACCGCCGCTCACGCTGGAAAATTCCGCGCTCGCGGTGTTGTGAAAACCGCCGCTCACGCTGGATGCCTGACCGCCCGTCGCCGTGTTGAGCTGGCCGCCGCTGACGCTGGTAGCGAACCCATCCGCGCTGTTTTCTCCGCCCCCGCTCACGCTGGAGGCAAACCCGCTGGCCGTGTTGTGGAATCCACCGCTCACGCTCGCGTAAGGGTTCGGCCCGCTGGCGGTATTTTGGTGACCGGCCGTCACACTTGAGAAGTCGCCGCTTGCGGTGTTTTCTCGACCTCCGTTTACGCTGGAATAAGCGCCGCTGGCGGTGTTGCGAAGGCCGCCGGTTACCGTCGCATATCTCGCGGTGATCTTGTTTGCGACCCCCACCACCAGGCCGCCGCGGTCGGTGTAGCTATGTCCCGCGCCGATGACGATATTGTGCGAGCCCGTTCTAATGCTCGGCTCGAGCTGAGGAACGAAGGGCAGGAGCGTTGCATCCTCGTTGTACCCCACGATCAGGTTGCCTAGGCCGTTTAGCCCGGCTCCAGTACCCCCCATTCCGTTTCGCACATGGACATTGCAGCCCGTGAAGTACACCTCGTCGCCCGTCTTCGACATGCACCCCAGCTTGGCCTGTAGGTCCGCAACGGCCGTCTGCAAGGTCTCGATGAGCGCGCTCTGCGCTGCAACGGTTGCCTGCAATGCCGTCACATCACCCGCAGGATCGGGCAACGCCACGCAGACAAATTGCTCCGCCTTGATGTCGATGGCTTGAGCAACCTGTCCTGCGGGACAGCCAAATACCCCATCCCTTGCACCCGCCACCAAGGGCGTGCCGCAAAGACCAACGAGCAACGAAACAAGTCCAACGCGAATAAGTGGATTGCGCATGATCAACCTCCCAGCTATCGATTGTGTGGCCTTGTTGTTCAGAGTATTTCCCGCGTTGCCGCGCCTTTCCCACGGCAGCGCGGAACCAGGCTGCGTCCATCTGCTACTCGGAATCAACCCAATGAATCGGTGGCATTTAGCTTTTCGTCCCACCTGATCCATTGGCACCCAGCATAGGTCGCCGGCGGCGCCCGAGGAATCCCATGTTTAGGTGAATGTGCCGGCCTTCAGTCGGCCCGGCACATGTACGGCAGGTACTCGGATGCGACGTCCGTCCGGTTCTCGCCCTTGACGCTCATGTTCTGCGGCACCGGCGCATAGCCGCAGATCCAGGCGATCGGAACCACCGGCGCGTCCTCGACCACGGCCGGGCGCAGGCTCAGCACCCTGCCCTTGATCTGGCCGTTGGCGCGGTTGCCGAAGCGCAGGTGAATCGCGCCGGCGGCGATCTCGACACCGCTGACGGTGTTGCTCACCACCTTTTCCTGCGAAGGCAGCCCGGCGGCCGCGTTGTCGTCGGGCAGCTTGGCGCCCGCCTTCCAGGCCGCGGCGATCGGCCCTTTGGCGATATCCGCCAGCGGCAGCGCTTCGACGATCTGGCTGCGCACGAGTTTGTGCTGGTAGCTCGGGATCGCCATCAGCAGCAGGATCGCGATGACCCCGAGGATGACGAGCAGCTCGATCAGAGTAAAGCCGGTCCGGCGCATGGTCACCGCCCAGTGTCGCAGAGGCGCTGCGCCGCGTCACGCCGCGGCTGGCGGTTATCATTGCCGACGTGTCCGCGCCCGCCCTCCCGACGCGATGAACCGCCGCATCAAGCACGACACGCCGGCGCACATCGAGGACTACGCGCTGCTCGGGGACATGCGCACGGCGGCACTGGTCGACCGCAACGGCTCGGTCGACTGGATGTGCCTGCCGCGCTTCGACACGCCGGCCTGCTTCGCCGCGCTGCTCGGCACGGCCGAGCACGGCCACTGGCTGCTGCGTCCGGAGCGCGACTCGCAGACGATCGAGCGCCGCTATCGCGACGGCACACTCATTCTCGAGACCACGCACCGGGTCGAGGGCGGCGTCGTGCGGCTGATCGAATTCATGGCGATCGACGGCACCCTGCCGCGCCTGGTGCGCATCGTCGAGGGCGTCGAGGGCGAGGTGCCGATGTGGACGCAGCTGGTGGTGCGCTTCGACTACGGCTCGGTGGTGCCCTGGTCGCGGCGCACCGAAGACTGCCAGCTCTACGTCGGCGGGCCGGATGCGCTGCGCCTGTATTCGCCGGTGCGCGTGCACGGCGAGAACTTCACTTCGGTGGCCGAGTTCCGCGTGAAAAAGGGCGAACGCATTCCGTTCGTGCTGTCGTTTCAGCCCTCGCACGAGCCGGCCGCGCCGGTGCAGGACGCCGAGGCGATGCTGGCCAACACCGAGCGCTTCTGGCGCGACTGGTCCGGGCAGTGCAGCTACCAGGGGCCCTGGCGTGAACCGGTGCTGCGCTCGCTGATCACGCTCAAGGCGCTGATCTACGCGCCGACCGGCGGCATCATCGCCGCGCCGACGACCTCGCTGCCCGAAGCGCTCGGCGGCACGCGCAACTGGGACTACCGCTTCTGCTGGCTGCGCGACGCGGCCTACGCGCTGTACGCGTTATTGATGACCGGCTACCGGCAGGAGGCCGCGGCCTGGCGCGAGTGGCTGCTGCGCGCGGCGGCCGGCCGGCCCGAGGACCTGCGCATCGTCTACGGCGTGCGCGGCGAGCGGCGCCTGCTCGAGCGCGAGCTGCCCTGGCTGCCGGGCTACCAGGGCGCCGCGCCGGTGCGCATCGGCAACGGCGCGGCGAGCCAGTTCCAGCTCGACGTCTACGGCGAGGTGATGGACGTGCTCGGCCTGGCGGGGGACTTCGGCATCGACTGCGACGACAACGCCTGGCAGGTGCAGAAGGTGCTGCTCGACTTCCTCGAGTCGAACTGGCAGCGCCCCGATGAAGGCATCTGGGAGGTGCGCGGCGGGCAGCGCCCGTTCACGCACTCCAAGGTGATGGCCTGGCGCGCCTTCGACCGCGCGGTGAAAAGCGTCGAGCGCCTCGGCCTCGAGGGCCCGGTGGCGCGCTGGCGCACGCTGCGCGACGCGATCCACGCCGACGTCTGCGCCAACGGCTTCGACGCGGCGCGCAACGCCTTCGTGCAGTACTACGGCGGCCGGGCGCTCGATGCCAGCCTGCTGATCATCCCGCTGGTCGGCTTCCTGCCGGCGACCGATCCGCGCATGCTCGGCACGGTGGCCGCGATCGAGCGCGAGCTGATGAACGACGGCCTGGTCTACCGCTATGCCACCCAGGGCGAGAACGTCGACGGCCTGCCGCCGGGCGAAGGCAGCTTCCTGCCGCTCAGCTTCCTGTACGTCGACAACCTCGCGCTGCAGGGCCGACGCGACGAGGCGATCGCCTGCTTCGAGCGCCTGCTCGGGCTGGCGAACGACGTCGGGCTGCTGTCCGAGGAGTACGAGCCGACGCTCGGGCGCATGCTGGGCAACTTCCCCCAGGCCCTCACCCACGTCGGCCTGGTGAACAGCGCGATCGTGCTCGCCGGCGGCACGCCGCCGCCGCACTGAGCCGCGCGCGGCTCAGGCCGCGTCGCGCCGCGCCGGCGCCGGCGCGAAGGCCTGTTCCATCTCGCGCCGCAGCCGCACCGCGCCATTCTGCGCGTCGATCGCGACATCCGCCCAGCACAGCGGCGTGCCCTGCGCGATCGGTTTCAGCACCTTCCAGCCATGCGCCAGGCCCAGCGGCAGCAGGCCCTGCGCGCCGGACAGGTCCGCCGGGCGCAGCTGGCCGGCGACCGTGTAGCCGCCTTCGCCGTCGAGCAGCTCGCCCGGCTTGAGATCCTTCTTCGCCACCGCCACCGCGTCGGCGCGCCAGCCGGTCGCGCAGCCGGTCGCCTCGCCGCGCACGCCGATCGAGGCCACCGAGATGCCGACCTCCAGCCCGATCAGGTGCCAGCGCTTGTACAGGCAGGCGTAGCGTCCCGACGGGTCGGTGCGCACCTTGTACTCCTCGAAGCAGCGCCGCAGGTATTCGCTCTCGCCCTCGAACACCACCCACACGCCCATGCGGATGTCGTAGGGGATGACGCGGCCGTCGGCCTCGAGCGAGGAGATCACCTCGACCTGCCCCTTGTGGTGCAGCACCCCGCCTTCCGCCTTCGGCCGCATGACGAAGGGAATGTCGTCGACCGAAGCCGGCGGATAGAGCAGGCCCTCGGGCGCCGGCGTCAGGCCGGTGGCGTTGCACACCGCGGTGCTCTCGATCGACGGCTTCGAGCCGTCGAGGAAGGAATTGAACATCTTCGGGTTGAGTCCGCCGAGCTTCGCCTGCTCGGCCGTCAGGCCCCAGTGCTGCCAGACCGTGTCGGGCGTCGATTGCGCGTACTGCGGCAGCCACTTGTGGCCGCGCCCGGCGGCGACCACCGGAAAGCCGGCGGCGCGCGCCCAGTCGACCAGGTCGCAGATGATCGCCGGCTGGTCGCCGTAGGCCAGGCTGTAGACCACGCCTGCCGCAGCGGCCTTCTGCGCCAGGATCGGCCCGCAGTAGGCGTCGGCCTCGACCGTCACCATGACCACATGCTTGCCGTTACGGAAGGCTTCGAGCGCATGCTCGACCGCGGCGATCGGGTTGCCGGTGGCCTCGACGACGATGTCGATCGCCGGATGCGCGACCAGCGCGCGCCAGTCCTCGGAGACATGCGTCGTGCCTGATTTCAGCGCGGCGTCCAGCGACGCGGCGCTGCTGCGCCCCGCGGCCCAGCCGACGCGCGCCAGGTTGGCGCGCGCGTTGTCGGGCGCCAGGTCGGCGATGCCGGCGAGGTGCACGCCCGGCGTGTTCGGCACCTGCGCGATGTACATCGCGCCGAACTTGCCGGCGCCGATCACGCCGACGCGCAGCGGCCGTCCCTCGGCCGCGCGGCTCTGCAGCTTCGCGTACAGGTTCATGTCATGCTCCTCTCAAGCCGCCTCGCGCAGACCCTGCAGCTCTTCGGCCGGCGTGCCGTCCTTCCAGGGCAGCGGCACGGCATAGTCCTTCAGCAGGCAGTCTTCGGGCAGGCATTCGATCGCTGTGAAGTCGCGGTGCGCGATGTAGCCCGGACGCTTGAAGCGGCGGATGTGGTTCGACACCGCGCACAGCGACAGGTACACGCTGACCCGGTTCCACGGCGAAAGGTTCGAGGTCGAGGCGTGCACCAGGCAGCCGTGGAACAGGATCATCGAGCCCGCGGGACCCTTCGGCGCCACGATGCCGCCGCGCGCGACGAGCTTGGCGATCGTCTCGTGGTCGATGGTCCACAGCGGATAACTGGTGGTCGAGGTGTCGTGCCCGGCCTCGAGCACGCCGAGCTTGTGGCTGCCCGGGATGAACATCAGCGGGCCGTTGAACTCGTTCACGTCGTCGAGGAAGATCGCCACGTTCATGGCGCGCGCCTCGGGCATCGCATCGTCGTTCTTCCAGGTGCCGTAGTCCTGGTGCCACTGCCAGACATCGCCGTCGAAGGCCATCTTGCCGTTGATCTTGAACTGGTGCATGTACAGCGGCTCGCCGAAGATCTGCTCGATCGGCTCGACCATGCGCGGGTGGCGCGCCAGGCGCGCGAAGGGCGCGCTGTACATGTGCGCCGCGAAATTGGTGCGCACCGCGTCGCCGGCCTTCTCGCGCACGTTCTCCGGACGACGCTCGGCGTAGAGCGCCGGCACGGCATCGGTGAGCACCTTCACCTCTTCGGCCGAGAACAGGCTCGGGAAGAACAGGTAGCCGTCGCGATCGAATTGTTCGAGCTGCTGATCGGTGAGTTTCATGGCCGTCCTCCTGTGGGCCGCCTATTATCCCGGAAGGAGAACGATCCGAGGAGACCCCATGCGCTGGTTCGCACTCTGTCTCGCGTTCGCGGCCGCGTCGGCGATGGCCGATGCCGCGCCCTGGACGCGCACCGAGTTTCCGCAGGACAAGGACAAAGGGTGGTGGGACGCCGAGTGGTGGAACCGCGGCCGCATCCCGCAGGCCGAGAACCACGCGGTGACGGTGCGCGAAGCGGCCTACCGCAGCGGCGAGGTCGAGGTGCCGGTGCGCATCCACCGCCCGCAGGGCAGCGGCCGCTTCCCGGTGATCGTTTTCATGCACGGCCGGCGTGGCGTCGACGAGCTCACGCGCCTCATCCCGCTGCGCCTCGCCGCGCGCGGCTTCACGGTGGTGGCGCCCAACTTCTACGCCGCACGCTTCATCGACCCGTACCCGATCCGCCACGACCCGGCGACCGAGGGTGACGCCGCGGCGGCGATCGACTATGCGCTTTCGCTTCCGGAGGCGAAGGGCCAGCCGAAGCTCTGCGTCGCCTCGCACACGCGCGGCGGGTATTACGCGCTCAAAGCGCTGACCACGCATGGACGGCAATCGCAGGTGGCCTGTTACGTCTCGTGGTATCCGCACTGGCAGGACCCCAATGCCCCGGAGCCGATGCAGGTCTACCAGTACGCGCCCGAGGTCGATGCGCTGACGATTCCCGTGCTGGTGTTCTTCGGCGAGCACGAGCAGTACCAGCGCTATCGGCCGATCCTCGCCGGCATTGAATCGCTGCAGGAAAAGAAACGCGCGGCGCGGGTGATCGTCTATCCGGGCGTCGGGCGCGGCTTCGATTTCCGCCCGCCCAGCGTGCGGACCTTCGCCGACGACCTGGCGACGCAGGACTCGCTGCGCCGCGCCGCCGCGTTCATGCGTGGCGCGCTGGGCCCAGACTGAGCGAAACCAGCCCGCGTCAGCGCGGCGCGGCCGGCGTCTCGATGATCTGGAAGAAGATCTCGTCCTTCTTCACCATGCCCTGCTCGAAGCGCGCGCGCTCCTCGATCGCCTCGAGCCCTTCCTTCAGGTCGCGCACTTCGGCGGCGAGCGCGGCGTTGCGAAACCGCAGCTGCTGGTTGCGGTTGCGGTCCTCGGCGAGCTGGCGCTCGACGTCCCAGACCCGCAGCCAGCCGCCCTTGCCGAGCCACAGGGGGTACTGGATCAGGACCACCAGGCTGCCGAGGATCGCGGCGAGAATTTTCATCGCAGGCGCCGGCCCCGCCCCGCGCTAGCGCAGCTGGCGGAAGGCGTCGCGGCCGGGGTAGTCCACCGAGTCGCCGAGGTCTTCCTCGATGCGCAGCAGCTGGTTGTACTTCGCGACGCGGTCCGAGCGCGACAGCGAGCCGGTCTTGATCTGCAGCGCGTTGGTGCCGACCGCGATGTCGGCGATGGTGGTGTCCTCGGTCTCGCCCGAGCGGTGCGAGATGATCGAGGCGTAGCCCGAGCGCTTGGCGAGCTCGATCGCAGCAAACGTTTCCGTGAGTGTGCCGATCTGGTTCACCTTGATGAGGATTGCGTTCGCCACGCCCTGCTGGATGCCCTCCTGCAGGATGCGGGTGTTGGTGACGAAGACATCGTCGCCGACCAGCTGCACGTTGCGCCCGAGCCGCTCGGTGAGCAGCTTCCAGCCCGCCCAGTCGGCTTCCGCCATGCCGTCCTCGATCGAGACGATCGGAAAGCGCTCGGCCAGGGTGGCGAGGTAATCGGCGAACGCCTCCGAGGAGAGCTTGCGGCCCTCCGAGGCGAGGTCGTAGACGCCGTCGACGTAGAACTCCGAGCTCGCGCAATCGAGCGCCAGCAGAACGTCCTGCCCGGCGGTGTAGCCGGCCTTCTCCACCGCCTCGATGATCAGCTCGATCGCCACCGCGTGCGAGGACAGGCTCGGCGCGAAACCGCCTTCATCGCCCACCGCGGTCGACATGCGCTTGCCGTCGATCAATTTCTTGAGCGCCTGGAACACCTCCGCGCCGCAGCGCAGCGCTTCGCGGAACGTCTGCGCGCCCACCGGCACGATCATGAATTCCTGGATGTCGAGCCCGTTGTTGGCGTGCGCGCCGCCGTTCACCACGTTCATCATCGGCACCGGCATGCGCATCGCGCCCGAGCCGCCGAAGTAGCGGTACAGCGGCAGGCCGGATTCCTCCGCCGCCGCCTTGGCAACCGCCATCGACACGGCGAGCAGCGCATTCGCGCCGAGGCGCGACTTGTTCTCGCTGCCGTCGAGGTCGTTCAGGGTGCGGTCGATGAAGGTCTGCTCCGAGGCGTCGAGCCCGACGATCGCCTCGGAGATCTCGGTATTCACGTGCTCGACCGCCTTCAGCACGCCCTTGCCGCCGAAGCGCTGGGCGTCGTGGTCACGCAGCTCGATGGCCTCGCGCGTGCCGGTCGACGCGCCCGAAGGCACTGCGGCGCGGCCCATCACGCCCGACTCGAGCAGCACGTCGGCCTCGATCGTGGGGTTGCCGCGCGAGTCGAGGATCTCGCGCGCGACGACGTCAACGATGGAGCTCATGTCTCGTTTCCTTAAGCGTTTTCTGGTTGTTGTCTGCGCTTCGCGGCCGGGCGCGCGCTGCCGGGCGCCCCGCTCTTCACGCGATCTTCGATGTAGCCGTTCGCCTTGACCACCCGGTCGAGCGCGACCAGCGTCTCGAGCAGGGGCTGCATGAGCTCGAGCGGCCAGGCGTTCGGACCGTCCGACAGCGCCTTTTCCGGGTTCGGGTGCGTCTCCATGAACAGCCCGGAGACACCGCTCGCCACGGCGGCCCGCGCCAGCACCGGGATGAACTCGCGCTGGCCGCCCGAGGCGGTGCCCTGCCCGCCGGGCAGCTGCACCGAGTGGGTCGCGTCGAACACCACCGGGCAGTCCGTGTCGCGCAGGATCGAAAGCGAGCGCATGTCGGACACCAGGTTGCCGTAGCCGAAGGAAAAGCCGCGCTCGCAGACCAGCACGTTGTCCGCGCCGCTCGCCTCGCGCGCCTTGTCGACCACGTTCTTCATCTCCTGCGGCGAGAGGAACTGGCCCTTCTTGATGTTCACCGGGCGTCCTGCGGAGGCCGCGGCACGGATGAAGTCGGTCTGCCGGCAGAGGAACGCCGGCGTCTGCAGCACGTCGACGACCGCGGCCGCCGGCGCGATCTCCTCGACCGTGTGCACGTCGGTCAGCAGGGGCACGCCGAGGCGGCGCTTGACCTCGGCGAGGATCTCGAGGCCCTTGTCCATGCCCAGGCCGCGGAACGACTTGCCCGAGCTGCGGTTCGCCTTGTCGAAGGAGGACTTGAAGATGAACGGCACGCCGAGCGCGGCGCAGATCGCCTTCAGCCGTGTCGCGGTCTCGAGCTGCAGCTCGAGCGACTCGACCACGCAGGGCCCGGCGATGAGAAACAGCGGCCGGTCCGGACCCGCCTCGAATCCGCAGAGCTTCATCGCCGGTCGTCCCGCCTCAGGCCGCGACCACGGAGAGCGAGCCGCCCGGCGCCGAGCGCTTGCCGCGCCCGCGGTTGCCGATCGCCGCCGTGACGAAGGACTTGAACAATGCGTGGCCGCCGCGCGGCGTCGAGGTGAACTCGGGATGGAACTGGCAGCCGACGAACCAGGGGTGCCCGGGCAGCTCCACCATCTCGACCAGGTCGTGATCGGGCGAGCGGCCGGAAAAGCGCATGCCGGCCGCCGACAGGCGCGGCACGTAGGCGTTGTTCACCTCGTAGCGGTGACGGTGCCGCTCGAGCACCGAATCGACGCCGTAGATCTCGCGCACCTTGCTGTCCTTCTCCAGTGCGCAGGCCTGTCCGCCGAGCCGCATGGTGCCGCCGAGGTCGGAGCCGGCATCGCGCTTCTGGATGCGGCCTTCGCGATCGACGAACTCGGTGATCAGCCCGACCACCGGATGCGGCGTGTCGAGATCGAACTCGGTCGAGTGCGCGCCGTCCAGGCCGGCGACGTCGCGCGCGAACTCGATGATCGCGAGCTGCATGCCGAGGCAGATGCCGAGGTAGGGCACGCCCTGCTCGCGCGCGTAGCGCACCGCGGCGATCTTGCCCTCGGTGCCGCGCTTGCCGAAGCCGCCGGGCACCAGGATCGCGTCGACGCTGTCGAGCACGCCGGTGCCGTGGCGCTCGAGGTCCTCGGAGTCGACGTAGTGGATGTTGACCTTGCTGCGGGTGTGGATGCCGGCGTGCAACAGCGCTTCGTTGAGCGACTTGTACGAGTCCTGCAGGTCGACGTACTTGCCGACAAAGGCGACGTCGACCTCGCGCTCGGGGTGCTCGAGGGCGTCGACCAGCCCGCGCCAGGCCGAGAGGTTCGCCGCGCGCGCCAGGATGCCGAGCTTGTGGCAGACGATCTCGTCGAGCATCTGCTCGTGCAGCATCATCGGGATCTTGTAGATCGAGTCGACGTCCCAGGCCGAGATCACGGCCTCCTTCTGCACGTTGCAAAACAGCGCGATCTTGCGCTTCTCCTCCTCCGGCAGCGGCTGCAGGGTGCGGCACAGCACGACGTCGGCCGACACGCCGATCTCGCGCAGCTCCTTGACCGAGTGCTGCGTCGGCTTGGTCTTGATCTCGCCCGAGGAGGCGATGTACGGCACCAGCGTGAGGTGGATGTAGCAGACGTTGTTGCGCCCGAGCTCGAGCCCCATCTGGCGGATGGCCTCGAGGAAGGGCAGCGATTCGATGTCGCCCACCGTGCCGCCGATCTCGATGATCGCGACCTCGGCGTCGCCCGCGCCGCGCTTGATGTACTGCTTGATCTCGTCGGTGATGTGCGGAATGACCTGCACCGTGCCGCCCAGGTACTCGCCGCGGCGCTCTTTCTTGATCACCGACTCGTAGATCTGACCGGTGGTGAAATTGTTCGTGCGGCGCATCTTCGAGCTCTGGAAGCGCTCGTAGTAGCCCAGGTCGAGGTCGGTCTCGGCGCCGTCCTCGGTGACGAACACCTCGCCGTGCTGGAACGGCGACATGGTGCCGGGATCCACGTTGATGTAGGGATCCAGCTTGATGTTGGTGACTCGGATACCGCGCGATTCGAGGATCGCGGCCAGGGAGGCGGCGGCTATGCCCTTGCCGAGGCTGGACACAACGCCACCGGTGACAAACACGTACTTGGTCATTTCACCCAGCGGGGCGCGGTTGCCGAAGTCTACACCAATCCGGCGCGCCCGAATAACCGCAATCGGTCACAGGGGCTCGCAAAAACTGCCGCGCGCGCCGCGCTCAGGCCGACGCGCTGTGCGCGAGGGCGAGGCCGGGCCGCGGCCAGGCCGCGCGCACCAGCCGCCCGCTCATCGACAGTGTCGCGTAGGCGGTGCGCAGATCGGCGCCGCCGAAGCAGACGTTGGTCACCATCGGGTCGGGCAGCGCGTGCTGCGTGATCGCCGCGCCGTCGGGGGCGATGTCGGTGATGCAGCCGGTCACCAGCGTGGCCACGCAGATGTGCCCGGCGGCGTCGACCGCCAGCGAGTCGAAGAACTGGTAGCCGCCGAGCCCGGCGAGCACGCGGCCCTTCTCGCTCCGGTAGGGCCCGTTCGCCGAGCGGATCTCGCCGGGCGCGGCGAGATCGAAGGCCCACAGCCGCGCGGTGGTCGTCTCGGCGACGTACAGCCTGTGCCCGTCTGGCGACAGTCCGATGCCGTTCGGCCGCTCGAGCGGAAAGATCTTCTCCTCGATCCTCGAGCCATCGGCGCGCGCGTAGTACACCGCGCCGCGGTCCTGCTCGCGCGCGCGCGTCTTGCCGAGGTCGGTGAACCAGAATCCGCCGGCGCCGTCGAACACCAGATCGTTCGGTCCGCGCAGGCCGCGTCCGTCGCAGGCGTCGTACAGCGTCTCGAAATGCCCGCTTTCCGGGTCGACGACCTGGATGCGCCCGCCGCTGTAATCGTCGGGCTGCGTCGAGGGAAACAGGCGGCCGTCGGCGAGCCGTACCCAGGTGAAGCCGCCGTTGTTCGCGACGTAGATCTTGCCGCCCGGACCGGGCGCTGCGCCGTTCGGGCCGCCGCCCAGCTTGGCGACGACGTGGATGCGGCCCGCCGGCGTGACGCGCGACAGCGTGCCGCGCGCGATCTCGACCAGCAGGATCGAGCCGTCGGGCATCGCGATCGGCCCCTCGGGGAACTGCAGCCCGGTGGCGATCTCCTCGAAGGCAAGCGGCTGCATGCGGATGCTCAGGCGCCTGCCAGCTCGGCGCGGCCGCGGAAGTGCTCGAGCGCCTCGGGATTGGCGAGCGCTTCGACGTTCTTCACCGCGCGGCCGTGAATCACGTCGCGCACGGCGAGCTCGACGATCTTGCCGCTCTTGGTGCGCGGAATGTCGGCGACCTGCAGGATCTTCGCCGGCACGTGGCGCGGCGTGGTGTTGGCGCGCACGCGCTGCTTGATCCGGTTGACGAGGTCGGCACCGAGGGTCGCGCCCTCGCGCAGCTTGACGAACAGCACCACGCGCAGGTCGCCGTCCCAGTCCTGGCCGACGACGATCGATTCGACGACTTCGTCGAAGGCCTCGACCTGGCGGTAGATCTCGGCAGTGCCGATGCGCACGCCGCCCGGATTGAGCACCGCATCCGACCGTCCGTAGATGATCATGCCGCCATGCGGGGTGATCTCGCACCAGTCGCCATGGCGCCAGACATTCGGATACTTCTCGAAATAGGCGGCCCGGTACTTCGCCCCATCGGGGTCGTTCCAGAAGCCGACCGGCATCGACGGGAATGCCCGGGTGCACACCAGCTCGCCCTTTTCTCCGACCACCGATTTTCCGCTGTCGTCGAACACCTCGACCGCCATGCCCAGGCCCGGCGCCTGGATCTCGCCGCGCCACACCGGCCCGATCGGGTTGCCGAGCACGAAGCAGGACACGATGTCGGTACCGCCCGAGATCGACGACAGGCAGAGGTCGCTCTTGATCTTCTGGTAGACGTAGTCGAAGCCCTCGGGCATCAGCGGCGAGCCGGTCGAGAGCAGCGCGCGCAGCGCGCCGAGCCTGTGCGTGCGGCGCGGCTCCAGGCCGACCTTGGCGATCGCGTCGATGTACTTCGCCGAGGTCCCGAGCTGCGTCATGCCCTCGGCGTCGGCAAAGTCGAACACGATGCGGCCGCGCGAGACGAACGGCGAGCCGTCGTACAGGAGCAGCGTCGCCCCGGAGGCCAGGCCGGACACCAGCCAGTTCCACATCATCCAGCCGAGCGTCGTGAAATAGAACAGCCGGTCCCCGGGCCGCACGTCGGACTGCAGCTGGTGTTCCTTGAGGTGCTGCAGCAGCGTGCCGCCGGTGCCGTGCACAATGCATTTCGGCACGCCCGTGGTGCCCGAGGAGTACAGGATGTAGAGCGGATGGTTGAATTCCACCGCCTCGAAGGCGATGTCGCGCGCGGCGAAGGGCGCGATGAAGTCGTCGAGCGTCACGCCGTTCTTCAGCGTGCCCGCCCCGGCGCGGTCCGGCGCCTCGGCGTCGTAGGGGATCACCACGCAGCGCGCCACGCTCGGCAGCTGCGCGAGGATCTCGGCGACCTTGTCCAGCGTGCTGAACTCCTTGCCGCCGTAGAGATAGCGGTCGGCACAGAACAGCACCCGGGGCTCGATCTGCCCGAAGCGGTCGAGCACGCCCTGCACGCCGAAATCCGGCGAGCAGGACGACCAGATCGCGCCCAGGCTCGCCGTGGCGAGCGTCGCGGCGATCGATTCCGGCAGGTTGGGCAGATAGCCCGCGACCCGGTCGCCCTTCTTCACCCCGGCCGCGGCGAGCGCCTGCGCCATGCGCGACACCAGGTCGCCGAGCGCGCGGTGCGACAGCCTGCGGCGCACCTTGTCCTCGCCCCAGAACACCAGCGCATCCGTATCGTCCCGTGCGCGCAGCAGATTGTCGGCGAAGTTGAGGCGACCCTCGGGATACCAGGTCGCGCCGGGCATGCGCTCGCCGTCGCGCAGCGTGGTCGCGCCCTTCTCGCCGCGCACTGCGCAGAAATCCCACAGCAGGTTCCAGAACGCTTCGCGGTGCTCGATCGACCAGCGGTGCAGCGCCGCGTAGTCGCGATGGCCCGCCTGTTGCATGAACGCCGCCAGCCGCGTGCGCGCGACGTGCTCGGGCGAAGGGGTCCAAAGGGGCGTGTCGCTCATCGTGCGGAAATCCTGCGGGAACGCGCCATTCTATAATTGGCCGCATGGAACGCGAATCGATGGAGTACGACGTCGTCGTCGTCGGCGGCGGTCCGGCCGGGCTCGCCGCAGCGATCCGGCTCAAGCAGCGTGCGGCGGAAGCGGCGCGGGAGATTTCGGTCTGCGTGCTCGAGAAAGGCTCCGAGATCGGCGCCCACATCCTCTCCGGCGCGGTGATGGACCCCCGCGCGCTGAACGAGCTGATGCCCGACTGGAAGGACCAGGGCGCGCCGCTCACGGTCGAAGTCAGCGAGGACCGCTTTCTTTTGCTGAGCGAAACGGGCGCGCGGCGCACGCCGAACTGGATGCTGCCGGCCTGCTTCAAGAATCACGGCAACTACGTGATCAGCCTGGGCGCGGTGTGCCGCTGGCTCGGCGAGCAGGCCGAGCGCCTCGGCGTCGAGATCTTTCCGGGCTTTGCCGCGGCCGAGGTGCTGTTCAACGCCGACGGCAGCGTGAAGGGCGTCGCCACCGGCGACCTGGGCGTCAACCGCGCCGGCGAAAAGACCGACGCCTACCAGCCCGGCATGGAGCTGCACGCCAAGTACACGTTTTTTGCCGAAGGTTGCCGCGGCCACCTCGGCAAGCAGCTCGAGGCCAAGTTCGATCTGCGGCGCGACGCCGGCCCGCAGGTCTACGGCATCGGCCTGAAGGAGCTGTGGGAGATCAAGCCGGAAAAGCACCAGCCCGGGCTGGTGGTGCACACCGCCGGCTGGCCGCTCGACGCCAAGACCTACGGCGGCTCCTTCCTCTATCACCTCGACGACAACCTGGTGGCGGTGGGTTTCGTCGTCGGCCTGGCCTACACCAACCCCTATCTCAGTCCGTACGAGGAATTCCAGCGCTACAAGACGCATCCGGCGATCCGCGGCTTTTTCGAGGGTGGCAAGCGCGTGGCCTACGGCGCACGCGCGATCTCCGCGGGCGGGCTGCAGTCGCTGCCCGAGTTCGTCTTTCCCGGCGGCTGCCTGATCGGCGACGACGCGGGCTTTCTCAACGCCTCGCGCATCAAGGGCAGCCACTGCGCGATCAAGACGGGCATGCTCGCCGCCGAGGCGGCGTTCGACGCGCTCGGCGCAGGGCGTGCACACGACGCCCTTGAAGCCTATCCGCAGGCCTTTCGCGCCAGCTGGCTGTATGACGAGCTGCACCGCGCGCGCAACTTCAAGCCGTGGATGGCCAAGGGCCTGGTCGTCGGCTCGCTGATGTTCGGCATCGACCAGGTCGTGCTGCGCGGCAAGGCGCCCTGGACGCTGCAACATGCGCACGCCGACCACGAGACGCTGCTCGACAAGAGCGCCGCGCAGCCGATCCAGTACCCGAAGCCGGACGGCGTGCTGAGCTACGATCGCCTCACCTCGGTGTCGTTTTCCAACACCAACCACGGCGAGGACCAGCCGGTGCACCTCAGGCTGAAGGACCCGGCGGTGCCGATCGCCGTGAACCTCGCGCGCTACGACGCGCCCGAGCAGCGCTACTGCCCGGCCGGCGTGTATGAAATCATGCGCGACGACGACGGTGCGAACCCGCGTCTGCAGATCAACGCGCAGAACTGCGTGCACTGCAAGACCTGCGACATCAAGGACCCGACGCAGAACATCGTCTGGGTGGTGCCCGAAGGCGGTGGCGGGCCGAACTACCCGAACATGTGACGCGGCAGGGAGGCGACGATGGGACAGCTCGACAGCGAAGCGGGACGCTACGCGAATTTCACCGAGTTCTACCCGTTCTATCTGTCGGAGCACGCCAACCGGACCTGCCGGCGGCTGCACTTCGTCGGCACCAGCCTCGGCCTGGCCTGCCTCGTGACCGCCGTGGTCACGCTGAACGCCGGCTGGCTGCTCGCCGGCCTGGTCGTCGGCTACGCGTTCGCCTGGGTCGGGCACTTCGTCTTCGAGAAGAATCGTCCGGCCACCTTCACCTATCCGCTGTGGAGCTTCATCGGCGACTGGGTGATGTGGTCCGAGATCCTGCGCGGCCGGATCCGCTTCTGAGCGCCGAAGACCTCGTCGAATCGTTCCAGCCGGTCATCGGCCAATCGGTGACGCTGCGGCCGCTGCAGCGCGGCGACGCGGAGATCGAGCGCCGCTTCGTCACCGGACTGTCGGAACGCACGCGCTACAACCGCCTGCTCGGCGGCGCCCGCAAGATCACCGACGAATACATCCGGGGCCTGATCGAGGTCGACGGCGTGCGCGAAGTGGCGCTTGCCGCGATCACCATGCTCGACGACGCCGAGCTGATCATCGGCGTGGCGCGCTACGTGGTCGACGCGGGCGGCCGCGACTGCGAGTTTGCGCTGGTGGTCGCCGACGCCTGGCAGGGCCGCGGCATCGGCCGCCGCATGCTGGAGAAGCTGGTGGCGGTGGCGCGCGCGCGCGGCCTCAGGGCGATCTACGGCGACGTGCTGTCGACCAACCGGCCGATGCTGATGCTCGCGCGCCGGATGGGATTTGAGGTGGCACGCCATCCCGACGACGCGACGCTTACGCGCGTGCGCCGCGCGCTGTGATGCAGCCGATGGGCGACCGATGATCGCGCTCGACGTCAATGACCGCCGGCTCGAAGTCGATGCCGAGCCGGAGATGCCGCTGCTCTGGGTGCTGCGCGATCTCGCGGGTCTCACCGGCAGCAAGTTCGCCTGCGGCATCGGCGCCTGCGGCGCCTGCACGGTACTGATCGACGGCCACCCGGTGCGCAGCTGCGTCTTCCCGGTCTCGGGCGCGGTCGGCAAGCGCGTGCGCACCATCGAATCCGTGCCGGATCGTGTGCTGCGGACGCTGCAGCAGGTGTGGATCGAAGAACAGGTGCCGCAGTGCGGCTACTGCCAGTCCGGCATGCTGATGGCCGCCGCCGGCCTGCTCAACCGCCACCCGGAGCCGACCGAGGTCGAGATCAACCGGCTGATGACCAACCTGTGCCGCTGCGGGACCTACCCGCGGGTGCGCGCGGCGATTCAGCGCGCCGCGCGGCTGCTGCAGGGCGAGCGCGCCTGACGCGATGAAGCGGCGCACCTTTCTGCTCTCTGCGCTCGGCACTGCCGGCGCGCTGGTGGTCGGCTGGGGTCTGCTGCCGCCGCGCAGCCGTCTGGGCGATGCGAGCCTGCTGCCGGTCAGCGGCGGCCAGGTCGCGCTGAACGGCTGGCTGAAGATCGACGCCGACGGCGGTGCGACGATCGCCATGCCGCGCGCCGAGATGGGCCAGGGCGTGCACACCGCGCTTCCGATGCTCGTCGCCGAGGAGCTCGACCTGCCGCTCGAGCGCGTGCGCCTCGTACAGGCGTCGTTCGACGCGATCTACGGCAACGTCGCCGGCGTGGTCGCCCTGCTGCCCCTGCATCCGCTGGAACAGGACGGCGCGCTCGCCGACGGCGCCAAGTGGCTCACCGCCAAGGTCGGGCGCGAACTGGGCATCATCGTCACCGGCGGCTCGACCAGCGTGGCCGATGCCTGGGACGTGCTGCGCCTGGCGGGCGCCAGCGCGCGCGCCGCGCTCGTCGCCGCCGCCGCGCGCCGCTGGAACGTACCGGTCGACCGTTGCCATACGCTCGAGGGACGCGTGCTCTGCGGCGCGGATCGGGCCGCGCACTACGGCGAGCTCGCGCGCGCGGCCGTAGCGCTTGCGCCCGAACGCATCGTCCTCAAGCCGCCCACCGTCTGGCGCTTGATCGGCACGCCGGCGCCGCGACTCGACGTGCCCGCCAAGGTGGACGGCAGCGCGGTGTTCGGCATCGATGTGCGGCTGCCGGAAATGCTGCACGCTGCGGTACGCATGTGCCCCGAGCTCGGCGGCGGGTTGGCTGCGCTCGATGCCAAGGCCGCGCTGGCGATGCCGCGCGTGCGCCAGGTCGTCGAGCTACCCGCCGCGGCGGGCGCGAGCGCCGGCTTCGCGGTCGTGGCCGACAGCGGGTGGCATGCCGAGCGCGCGGCAGCGGCCGTCAAGGCGCGCTGGACGCCCGGACCGAACGCATCGCTCGACGATCGCGAGCTGCGGCAGCGGCTGCGCACCGCGGTGGAACAGGACAGCGGCTTCAGCTTCTATGCACGCGGCGAGGTCGACGACGCCTTTGCTGCGGCACCGCGCAGGCTCGAAGCCTGGTACCAGGCGCCCTACCTCGCGCACGCGCCCATGGAGCCGATGAACTGCACCGCGCGCGTGGCCGCCGAAGGGGTCGAGGTCTGGGCGCCGACGCAGGTGCCGAGCTTCGCGCGCGCAGCGGCGGCCAAGGCGGCGGGCGTCGCGGAAGATCGGGTGACGCTTCACGTGACGCTGCTCGGCGGCGGTTTCGGCCGGCGGCTGGAGACCGACGTCATCGTCCAGGCCGTTCGGGTGGCAATGAAAACCGCCGGGCGCCCGGTCAAGCTGACCTGGTCACGCGAAGAAGACATGACGCATGACTTCTACCGCCCGGCGCACGTCGCACGGCTCGAGGCGGCGATCGACGGCAGCGGCCGCCTGAGCGCGCTGCGCGTCCGTGTGGCGGGCGATCGCATCGTGCCGCGCTGGGGAAATCGCGTGTATCCGCTGATGTCGCTCGACCTCCCGGACCGCACCGCGGCCGAAGGCCTCTACACCCTGCCGTACGCCATCGACCACCAGCGCATGCAGCATGTCGCCACCGACATGGGCGTGCCGATCGGCAACTGGCGCAGCGTTGGCTACTCGCACAACGCGTTTTTCGCCGAGAGCTTCATCGACGAGATCGCGCATGCGCTGCGGCAGGACCCCTATGCCTTCCGGCTGGCGCTGCTCGCGGCCGCGCCGCGCCACGCCGCGGTGCTCAGGCTGGCCGCCGAGCGCGCGGGCTGGGCCACGCCACCGGCCGCCGGCCGTGCGCGCGGCATCGCGCTGGTCGAATCGTACGGCTCGGTGGTCGCGCAGGTCGCCGAGGTCTCGCTCGACGACATCGGCAGGCCCAGGGTGCATCGCGTGGTCTGCGCGATCGACTGCGGCACCGCGGTCAACCCCGGGATCATCGCGCAACAGATGGAGGGCGGCATCGTCTTCGGCCTGACCGCGGCGCTCTTCGGCCGGATCGACATCCGTGCCGGACAGGTGCAGCAGCGCAACTACCCCGACTATCCGCTGCTGGGACTTGCCGCAACGCCCGAGATCGAGACCCACATCGTGCCGAGCCGTGCGCCACCCCGCGGCGTCGGTGAGACCGGCGTGCCGCCGATCGCGCCGGCAGTGGCCAACGCCCTTTTCCTGCTGACCGGCAAGCGGCTGCGTTCGCTGCCGCTGATGCTGTAGGGGTCAGACCCCTGTGGATAACCTTTTTTCCGCGACGACCGTAGAATCGCGTTTTCGAAACAGGTTATCCACAGGGGTCTGACCCCTTTTTTGGCCCCGTGTCCCGCATCGTCTGCAAATTCGGCGGCTCGAGCCTCGCCGACGCCGCGCAGTTCCGCAAGGTGCGCGCGATCGTCGAGGCCGACGCGCGCCGCACGATCGTCGTACCGTCCGCGCCCGGCAAGCGCAGCGCGAGCGACACCAAGATCACCGACCTGCTCTACCTCTGCCAGCACACGGCGAGCGTCGGCGCCGATCTCGCGGGCCCGTTCGGCCAGATCGTCGAACGCTACGTGGAGATCGAAACGTCGCTCGGCCTCAAGCCTGCGATCGCCGCGCAGCTCGAGGCGCTGCGCGGCGAGCTCGTGCGCGGCGTGACGCCGGACTACGCCGCCTCGCGCGGCGAGCATTTCTGCGCACGGCTGCTCGCAGAGTATCTCGACGCCGAGTTTATCGACCCGGCGCAGTGCGTCGTGATCGGCGCAAACGGCCTGGTCGATGCGCAAAGCTACCGGCTGCTCGGCGAGCGACTCGCCGATCCGCAACGCCGCTACGTCGTGCCGGGCTTCTACGGCCGCGACGCCGAGGGTCAGGTGCGCACGTTCTCGCGCGGTGGCTCCGACGTAAGCGGCGCGATCGCCGCGCGCGCCGCCGGCGCCGAGCTGTACGAGAACTGGACCGACGTCTCCGGCCTGCTGATGGCCGATCCGCGCATCGTCGAGCATCCTCGGCCGATGGCCGAAGTCACCTACGCCGAGATCCGCGAGCTCTCGTATATGGGTGCCTCCGTTCTGCACGACGAGGCGATGGCGCCGGTGCGCGAGGTCGGCATTCCGGTGTGCATCCGCAACACCAACGCCCCCGAGCATCCCGGCACCCGCATCGTCGCCAAGCTCTCGCCCGAAGTCGAAAAAGCCACCCAGATCGCGGGCATCGCCGGCAAGACCCACTTTTCGATGATCACCATCGAGAAGAACCTCATGAACCGCGAGGTCGGCTTCGTGTTCCGGCTGCTCGGCGTACTCGAGCACCACGGCATTTCCTTCGAGCACTGCCCCTCGAGCATCGACACCGTGAGCGTGGTGATGGAATCCGACGAGCTCGACGGAAAGACCGAGCTGGTGATCGAGGAGATCCGCCGCACGCTCGAGCCCGACGACATCGACTTCGTGCCGCGCATCGCGCTCATCGCCATCGTCGGCGAAGGCATGGCGCACACCGTCGGCATCGCCGCCAAGGTCTTCAATGCGCTGGCCGCCGCACGCGTCAACGTGCGCCTGATCAATCAGGGCTCGTCGGAACTGAACATCATCGTCGGCGTCGCGCCCGACGATTACCCGAACGCGGTGCGGGCCCTGTACAAGGCGTTCGTCGAATAAAGAAAGGGGTCAGACCCCTGTGGATAAGTCGCCACGCGCGCTGCTGATCGACGACCGCGAAGACTTATCCACAGGGGTCTGACCCCAAAAGCCTTAGCGGCGCGTGGTTCCGCCGAGCAGCGCCGGAACGCCGCGCCCGCCGCCGCCACGTCGTGGCCGGTTGGGCTTGGCGTACTTGCGATCGAGCGCCCCCGAAGAAGGGAACTGCGCGTTGGCGTTCGACTGCGGCTGCTGTTCGCGCTGTTCGCGAGCGGGTTCGGCGGCCTTCGGATGCGCCGCCGGCCGCCGGGCGTCGCTGCGCTGCTGCGGCCAGCGCCGCTCGCCACCGCCGCCGCCACCTTTGCGACGCGGGTGCTGCGGTTGATTGCGGCGCGGTGACTGCGCCGGTCGCGCCGCTTCCGCCCGCGCGGGCGAGGCGTTCGGCTCGAAACCCGGCACGACTTCGCGCGGCAGCGCGCGACGCATCAGCTTCTCGATGTCGGCCAGAAACGCCATCTCTTCGGCCGCGACGAACGAGATCGCCTCGCCCGAAATGCCGGCACGGCCGGTGCGGCCGATGCGATGCACGTACTGCTCGGGCACGTTTGGCAGCTCGTAGTTCACGACGTGCGGCAGCTGTTCGATGTCCAGGCCGCGCGCCGCAAGGTCGGTCGCCACCAGCACGCGCAATTCGCCCGACTTGAAGCGGGCGAGCGCACGCGTACGCGCGCCCTGGCTCTTGTTGCCATGGATCGCCGCGGCCTCGATGTCGTCCTTGCACAACTGCTCGGCGAGCCGGTTGGCGCCGTGCTTGGTACGGGTGAAGACCAGCACCTGGCGCCAGTCGCCGGTCGACACGAGGTGCGCGAGCAGCGCGCGCTTGCGCCCGGAATCGACCGGGTGGATACGCTGCGCGACGAGCGCCGACTCGGCGTTACGCGGGGCGACCTGCACCTGCGCCGGGTTGTCGAGCAGCCCGCTCGCCAATTTGCGGATCTCGTCCGAGAAGGTCGCCGAAAACAGCAGGTTCTGCCGCTTGCGCGGCAGCAGGGCGAGCACCTTGCGGATGTCGTTGATGAAGCCCATGTCGAGCATGCGGTCGGCCTCGTCGAGCACCAGAATCTCGACGCGCGACAGGTCGATGGTCTTCTGCCTGAGGTGATCGAGCAGGCGGCCCGGCGTGGCGACGACGATGTCCACACCGCGGCGCAGCGCGTCGACCTGCGGCTGCATGCCGACGCCGCCGAAGATCATCGTCGAGCGCAGCGCCAGGTGGCGGCCGTAAATGCGTACGCTCTCCTCCACCTGCGCAGCGAGCTCGCGCGTCGGCGTCAGCACCAGCGCACGCACGGCGCGGCGCCCGCCCTGGGGCGCTTGCGCGGAAAGAAGCTGCAACATGGGCAGCGTGAAACCGGCGGTCTTGCCGGTGCCGGTCTGCGCGCCGGCGAGCACGTCGCGTCCGGCAAGAATGCAGGGAATGGATTCGGACTGCACCGGGGTGGGTTGCGTGTACCCCTCATCGGCGACCGCACGAACGAGTTCGGCGATCAGGCCGAGGCTTTCAAAGGCTTGAGACAAAAAAACTCCTCTGCACCGGCGCGCGAAAACGCGTCGGGCGTATGCAAACGAACGGCTTGGGCCGTCGCTTAGGCGCTGCCAGCCGCGGCCAAGAGGCCACGGAAGCGGTTCAGGCAGTCACCCGCGCGTTGATGAGAATCGGGAAGGTCTTGGAAGATCGACCGCGACGGCTTGGCGCCCCACCGCATGACGGGCGCCGGAAAGCTGCGCGCATTGTACGCGAAAAAGCGTCGGACAGCCTCTATTCTTGCAACGCGGCTGCGAGACCGGCGAGCGACATCGTAGAGCGGAGCACGGCAGGCGGGTGGCGGCAGCATTCCGTCGAGACGCCTGCGCGGTCACTCACGTCGACCGCCATTGGGCCGTACGGTCCGGCCGCCTCTTTCATGCGTCCGCGGCCGCGACGCTCAGCTGGCCTCTTTCGCAGCCACCGTGTAGAGGTGGACGTCCCGCTGCGGATACGGAATCGTGATGCCTTCCGCATCGAAGCGCTCCTTGACCTTCTGCGTGACGTCCCAATAGACCGTCCAGTAGTCGGAGGTCTTGGTCCACGGCCGGCACACGAAGTTCACCGACGATTCGCCGAGCTCGTGCAGGCGAATGGTCGGCGCCGGCTCCTTCAGAACCAGCGGATGCCCGGTCACGACGTCCTCCATGACGCGCATGGCCGCCTGAGCGTCATCCTGATAGCCGATCCCGAACAGCAGATCGACCCGGCGCGTCTCGCTCCCCGTGACGTTCGTGATGACGCTTCCCCACACGTTGCCGTTCGGGATGACGATCACCTGATTGTCCGGCGTGATGACGGTGGTCGAGACCAGGCTCACCGCCTTCACCGTGCCCGATACGCCGGCCACCGTGACGTAGTTCCCGACGTCGAACGGCCGGTAGATCATGATCATCAGACCTGCCGCGAAGTTGCTCAGCGTGCTCTGCATGGCAAACGCGACGATGAAGCTCGCACCGCCCACGAGTGCGAGAACCCCGGCGATGTTCACGCCCAGCGCGGCGAGCACGACGAGGAGGCCTGCGCCGACAGTGACCCAGTATGCAAAGCTGGCGAGGAAGTTCCGCAGCAACTGCGACATGCTGGGCACTTTCGCAAGCGCCCGCCGCGCGATTCCCGACGCGATGCGTGCGACCGACCACAGCGCAAAAAGCAACGCGAGGAAGATCGCGATCTTCATGAGCAGAGCGCCCCCTCCGTCGGCCGAGAGGAGCCATTTGACGAGCTGTCTCCAGATCAGGATCGGCCCCGTGGCCTTGATCTGTTCGGCGTAGACCGACCTGACGTACTGGCGATAGGGCTGGATGTCCTTTTGCGCATCGCCGCCCTTCGCTTCCCATTCGTCGAGCACCGCGTTTAACTTGCTGGAGATCGAGCGCCGCTCCGCGGCGCGCGGCTCCAGCGCCTTCCGCAGCCGCTCGGCTTCCGCGCCCGTTGCAGCCTCCAGGGCGATGCGCAGGTCAACGACTTCCTCCGTCTTCGCCTTGAGCAGCGCCTGCCATGCCTCCGCCTCCTTCGCCAGATCCTCGCGCGTCAACGGCGAGAGCCGCAGGACCAGTTGCGCTTCCGGGGTGTCGAGCGCAACGATCGGCGCCGGCGGTGCCTTGGCGACTTTTGCGGCATCGTCCGCTGCGAACCCCGCAGCCGGCGTCGCCGCGATGGCCCACGTCGCGATGAGGGCAAGCACAGATCTGCGGTCAATTAATCGTTCCATCGGGTCTCCCACCTTGCGTCGCCGGACCTTACACCGCATCGCCGGTTGAGGCTAATGCGCCCCGGGGACACGCCGACGTGCCTCGCCGCTCCGGGATCCGATGACTGTCTGACGCCTCCTAGGCCGCAAGAAACTGCTCCTCGTCGAGCGTCATCACGCCTGCCGCGCCGCTCGTCACCGTCGCCGCGAGGCCCGGCGCCTGCACCAGCAGCTGGTCGGCGTAGAAGCGCGCAGTGGCCAGCTTCGCCTCGTAAAACGGCTTGTCGACCTCGCCGCCGGCGAGGCGTTGCTCGGCGACCAGCGCGGCGCGCGCCATCTGCCAGCCGCCGGCCACGATGCCCATGAGGCGCAGGAACGGCACCGCCGCGGCCGAGGCGGCGCGCACGTCCTCACCGAAATGCGCGAGCAGCCACTCGACCGAGTCGGCGACCGCTTTCACGCCGTCGGCCAGCCGCGCGCGGATTGCGATGACGTCGGCGTTCTGCGACTTCGCGAGCTCGGCATCGAACGCGGCGAGGTGCTCGAGCCAGCCCTTGACGGTCGCCCCGCCCTCGCGCGCGATCTTGCGCCCGATCAGGTCGTTCGCCTGAATGCCGGTGGTGCCCTCGTAGATCGTCGTGATGCGCGCATCGCGCAGGTGCTGCGCGGCGCCGGTCTCCTCGATGAAGCCCATGCCGCCGTGCACCTGCACGCCGAGCGAGGCGATCTCGATGCCGGTCTCGGTGCACCAGCCCTTGACCACCGGGATCATCAGGTCGACGAAGGCCTGGTTGCGCTGGCGCATCGCCTCGTCCGGATGGCGCCCGGCGACGTCCATCGCCGCCGCCACCACGTAGGCCAGCGCGCGCATCGCCTCGGTCTGCGACTTCATCAGCATCAGCATGCGCCGCACGTCGGGATGCCGGATGATCGGCACCGTGCCGCCGCCACCCGCGAGGTCGCGTCCCTGCAGGCGCTCCTTGGCGTAGGCCAGCGCGCGCTGGAAAGCGCGCTCGCCGATCGAAACGCCTTCCAGCCCGACGGCGAAGCGCGCCGCGTTCATCATGATGAACATGTAGGCGAGGCCCTTGTTTTCCTCGCCGACCAGGTAGCCGACCGCCTTGTCGAACACCATCACCGCGGTCGGGCTGGCGTGGATGCCCAGCTTGTGCTCGATCGACGCGCACTGCGCCGCGTTGCGCTCGCCCAGGCTGCCGTCCGGCTTGACCAGGAACTTCGGCACGATGAACAGCGAAATGCCCTTCACCCCCTCGGGCGCGTCGGGCGTACGCGCGAGCACCAGATGCACGATGTTGTCGGTCAGGTCGTGCTCGCCGAAGGTGATGAAGATCTTCTGTCCGCTGATCAGGTAGTGATCGCCGTTGCGCTCGGCCTTGCTGCGCACCAGCGCGAGGTCCGAGCCCGCCTGCGGCTCGGTCAGGTTCATGGTCCCGGTCCAGCTGCCCTCGGCCATCTTCGGCAGGAACTGCTGCTTCAGCGCATCCGAGCCCGCGGTGAGCAGCGCCTCGATCGCGCCCTGCGTCAGCATCGGGCAGAGGGAGAACGACATGTTGGCCGAGGTCACCATCTCGGTGACTGGCGTCGACACCAGCTTCGGCAGTCCCTGCCCGCCCCACTCCGGCTCGAGCGGCAGCGCGCTCCAGCCGCCTTCGACGAACTGGCGATAGGCCTCCTTGAAGCCTTTCGGCATCGTCACGGCGCCGTCCTTCAGCACCGCGCCCTCCGTGTCGCCCGGGCGGTTGAGCGGATCGAGCACGCCGCTCGAAAACCTGCCGGCCTCCTCGAGAATCGCGTCGACCGTGTCGCTGCTGGCGTCCTCGTAGCCCGGCAGCCTGGCGATCTCGGCGAGCCCGGCCAGCTCGTTCAGCACGAAGCGCATGTCCTTGAGCGGTGCGACGTAGCTGCTCATGGCAAACCTCCTTCGAAGGAAGCCGCTTAAACGGGAGCCGTCAGTCCTGATTTGACCCGACGGCTCGCGCGGCGAAGATCAACAAAACACGCCGTCGCCGCTACTTCTTCAACGCCTCCACCACCTGCGGCACCACCTGGAACAGGTCGCCGACGACCCCGTAGTCGGCCACCGAGAAGATCGGCGCCTCCTCGTCCTTGTTGATGGCGACGATCACGCGGCTGTCCTTCATGCCGGCGAGGTGCTGGATCGCGCCCGAGATGCCGACCGCGATGTAGAGATCGGGCGCGACGATCTTGCCGGTCTGTCCGACCTGCCAGTCGTTCGGCACGAAGCCGGCGTCGACCGCCGCGCGCGAGGCGCCCATCCCCGCGCCGAGTGCATCGGCCAGCGGCTCGAGCACGGTCTTGAAGTTCTCGCCGTTCGCCATGCCGCGACCGCCGGAGACGATGATCTTCGCCGAGGTGAGTTCGGGGCGCTCGGACTTGGAGACTTCGCGCCCGACGAAGGACGACAGCCCGCTGTCGGCGGGCGCGTCGAGCGTCTCCACCGTGCCGCTGCCGCCCGAGTCGGCCACCGCGTCGAAGCCGGTGGTGCGCACCGTGATCACTTTGATCGCATCCTTCGACTGCACCGTGGCGAGCGCGTTGCCCGCGTAGATCGGCCGCACGAAGGTGTCCGGAGATTCCACTGCCACGATTTCGGAAATCTGCTGTACATCGAGCAGCGCGGCAACCCGCGGCATCACGTCCTTGCCGTTCGACGTCGCCGGTGCGAGGACGTGCGAGTAGTTCTTCGCGATCGACACGACCAGGGCGGCGACGTTCTCCGCGAGGAACTCGCCGAGCGGCGCGCCGTCGGCATGCAGCACCTTGGCGACGCCGGCGGCGCTGCCCGCCGCCTTTGCCGCTTCGCCGGCGTTGGCGCCGGCCACCAGCACGTGGATCTCGCCGCCGATCTTCTGCGCCGCCGCGATGGTGTTCAGCGTCGCTTTCTTCAGCGTCCCGTGGTCGTGTTCCGCGATGATGAGAATAGTCATGGTCAGATCACCTTGGCGTCATTGCGCAGCTTGTCGACCAGCGCCGCGGCGTCGGGCACCTTGATCCCCGCCTTGCGCTTCGGCGGCTCGGTCACCTTCAGCGTCGCCAGGCGCGGCGCGACATCGACCCCGAGCGCATCCGGCTTCAGGTTCTCGAGCGGCTTTTTCTTCGCCTTCATGATGTTGGGCAGCGTGACGTAGCGCGGCTCGTTGAGGCGCAGGTCGGTGGTGATGACCGCCGGCAGCTTGATCGAGATCGTCTCCAGGCCACCGTCGACTTCGCGCGTCACCTCGGCCTTGCCGTCGGCAACCTTGACCTTCGAGGCGAATGTGGCCTGCGGCCAGTTCATCAGCGCGGCGAGCATCTGCCCGGTCTGGTTCGAGTCGTCGTCGATCGCCTGCTTGCCCATGATGACGATCTCGGGCTTCTCCTTCTCGCATACCGCCTTGAGCAGCTTGGCCACCGCGAGCGGCTGGAGTTCCTCGCCCGACTCGACCAGGATCGCGCGGTCGGCGCCGATCGCGAGCGCCGTGCGCAAGGTTTCCTGGCAGGCGGCGACGCCGCAGGACACGGCAACGACCTCCTTCGCCGCACCGGCCTCCTTGAGGCGCATCGCCTCTTCCACTGCGATCTCGTCGAAGGGGTTCATCGACATCTTGACGTTCGCGGTCTCGACGCCGGTGCCGTCGGACTTGACGCGCACCTTGACGTTGTAGTCGACCACGCGTTTGACGCTGACCAGGACTTTCATGGGCTGACGACCGGTGGGGTGGAAAAGGAAGCTTGCGATTATACCGGCGGGGGTACGCGCGCCGGCAGCGTTTCAAACGACCCGCGCGGCGAGTTATCCACAGGGGTCTGACCCCGTTTCGGTCATTTCGTCTCGATCAGCGCATCGAGCGCGAGCGCACCCTCGCCCTTTGCGTAGACCATTACCGGATTGATGTCGATCGATGTCACCTGGTCCTGCCAGGCGACGATCGCCGCGCCGAGGCGCACCGCCATCTGCGCAACGGCATCGAGGTCGCGCGGCGCCTCGCCGCGCACGCCGGTGAGCAGCGGCGCGATGCGCAGCCGCGCGAGCGCGGCGCGCGCCTCGGCTGCGTCGAACGGCGGCAGCAGCAGGACGAAGTCCTTCAGCGCCTCGAGGTAGATGCCGCCGTCGCCGATCATCACCAGCGGGCCGAACTGGGGATCGATGCGTGCGCCGAGCGCGAGCTCGCGTCCCTTGTTCGCCATGCGCGCGACGATGACGCCGTCGCAGCGCGCCTTGAGCGCGGCGAGCGCGTCTTTCTGGCGCAGGAACTCGCGCACCGCAGCGTCGGCATCGGCGACGCCGAGCGCGACCAGGCCGAGCTCGGTCTTGTGCGGCGCGTCGGGCGAGCAGGCCTTCAGCGCCACCGGACCGCCGAGCGCGGCGAAGGCGGCGCGCACCTCGGCCTCGCGGGTACACAGGCGATGCTCGATGACCTCGACGCCCGCGCCGGCGAGCAGCGCCAGGCTTTGCGCCTCGCCGACGAAGCGGCCCTTGCCGTCGAGCGCCGGCAGCGGCGGCACGCGCTCGGTCACCGTCGGGCGCGCGGGTGCCGCGCGCAGCAGCGCCGCGTGGCGCGCGAGCTGCGCCAGCGCCTGCATCGCCTCGCGCTCGCGCTCGAAGGTCGGCAGGCCGGTCTGCTCGAATGCGCGCCGCACGTCGGCCTGCGGCGCCGCGACCGCGATCGCGCGGCCCGTGGCCACGGAATGCGCAGCGAAGTCGCGCGCGTAGCGCGGCAGGTCGTAGCCGGCGCCGGCGATCGGAAATGCGGCGAGCATCAGGTCGGCTTCGACGCCCTCGGCGATCACCGGCAGCAGGCGCTCGAACATGCCGCTGTCGGTGAGCAGCGCGCCGGTGACGTCGATCGGGTTGACCGCCGTGGCGAAGCCCGGCAGGACGGCCTTCATCCCCTCCTTCATCGCCGGCGGCAGCTCGGCGAGCGGCAGGCCGAAGGCTTCCGCGGCATCGGCCGCCATGACGCAGCTCGCGCCCGAGTTGCTGACCACGACGATGCGCTCGTTCCGCGGCCGCCAGCCCTTGAGATAGAGATGGCCGGCGCACACCAGCGCGTGGGGATCGTCGGCGCGCCAGATGCCGTGCTTGGCGAGAAAGGCGTCGACCACGCGGTCCTCGCTCGCCAGCGCACCGGTGTGCGAGCTCGCCGCCTTCTGCCCGCTCGCCGTGCGCCCGGCCTTGACCGCGACGATGGCGATGTTGCGCGCCCGCGCCTCTTCGGCGGCCTGCGCCAGTACCGCGGGATTCGGAATCGCCTCGAGGTAGAGCAGCACCAGGCCAACGCCCGGATCGCGCACCACTTCGAGCGCCAGGTCGGAGACCGTGACATCGGCCTCGTTGCCGGTGGCGTGCGCGTGGCGCACGGCGAGGCCGCGCTGGCGCGCGAGCACGTAGATCGCCGCGGCGCAGGCGCCACTCTGACTGACGATCGCCACCGGCCCGTCCTGCGGCTCGACCTCGTGGAACATGGTCGAGAAGCTCGCGATCGTGCCGGTGGCGAGATTGGCGATGCCCTGGCAGTTCGGCCCGATCATGCGCATGCCCGCGGCGCGCGCGGTGGCGAGCATGCGGTCCTGGAGGACCTTGCCGGCCGCGCCCACTTCGCCGAAGCCGGAGGCCATCACCACCGCCACCTTCACGCCCCGCGCGGCGCAGGCTTCCACGGCGCGCACCGCGTCGTCCCCGGCCACCGCGACGATCGCCATCTCCGGCGCGGCGGGCAGCGCCCCGAGATCGGGGAAGGCCTTCAGGCCCTGCACCTCGGCGCGCGCGGGATTGATCGGGTAGATCGTGCCGCGGTAGCCGTAGCGCTTCATGTACAGGATCGGCCGGCCGCCGACCTTGTGCGGGTTGTCCGAGGCACCGACGATCGCAATCGATGCCGGGTCGAGCGCGGCGTGCAGGTCTGCGGGCGGTGTCACGGGAGCATCTGCCGGTGTCTGGGTACGCGCGGCATTCTAGCGAGCGGCCGGCGCAGGCCCCGCACCGTTTCGCTGCCGGCTGCCGATAGAATCGCTGCGCGCGGCATCGGGTCTCGCGCCGCCCGCCCGTTGACTCGATGACTCGATGACTCGAAAGCGAAAGGCACGCTCTTGGCCTGGTCCATCCCCGCACGCGCCGTCCTCGCCGCGCTCGTCATCCACACGCTATGGGGTGGCAACCCCGTCGCGGTAAAGCTCGGGCTCGAGGTCTTCCCGCCCTTCTGGAGCGGCTTTCTGCGCTTCGTGCTCGGCGCGGCCTGCGTTGCGCTCTGGGCGCGCTTTGCGGGCATTGCGCTCATGCCCACCCGCGACGAGTGGCCGACCTACCTGTGGATGGGCGTGCTGTTCACGGTGCAGATCGCCATCATGAACTTCGGCTTCGGCGCGACCACGGCCGCGAACAGTGCCGTGCTGATCGCCACCAACCCGCTGTTCGGCGTGCTGTTCGCGCATTACCTGATACCGGGCGACCGCGTGCGGCCGGCGCGTGCGCTGGGCGTGCTGATCGCCTTCGGCGGCACGGCGCTGGTGCTGATGCGCGGCGCCGGACCCGCGGGGCTGCAGGGCCCCGGCACGGGCGACTGGATCGTGCTGGCGAGCGCCTGCCTGCTCGGCTTTCGCCTCGCGCTCTCGGGCCGCCTGCTGAAGCGCGTCAATGACGTGCGCTTCACGCTCTGGACGATGATCGTTTCGCTGCCGCTGTTCCTCGCCGGTGGCGTGCTGTTCGAGTCGGTGCGCTGGGAAAACCTCGGCTTTTCGCCGATCGCCGGCATCGTCTATCAGGGCGTAGTGGTCGCCGGCCTCGCCTTCACGGTGAACTTCTACCTGATCCGGCGCTACACGCCGAGCGTGATGATCAGCTTCAATTTCGTCGCGCCGGCCGCCGGGGTGTTCCTCGGCATGGCGATTCTCGGCGAGCGCATCACCGCGGGGCTCATCGGCGGCATGCTGCTGGTCGCCGCCGGCCTGGTGCTGATCGCGCGGCGCTGAACCGGACGCGATCGATTCCCATTCCATCGATATGGGTAGATAAGTTTTCTGCATTTCACTGCCGGCACGCCGCACCGCATGATCGCGCCGCGCAATCCTGGCAACGGCAAGCGGAGTGCTCAAATGAAGATCTGTGTGGTGGGCGCCGGCTCCATCGGCGGTTTCGTCGGTGTGAAGCTGGCACTCGCGGGCGAGGACGTCACGCTCATCGCACGCGGCGCGAACCTCGACGCGATCCGCAGCCGCGGCATGCGGCTCACCATGGCCGACGGCACCGAACACGTCGCGCGCAAGGTCAATGCGACGGCGAGCCTCGCCGAAGCAGGACCGCATGACGTGGTGATCCTCGGCATGAAAGCGCACCAGGTCGCCCCGGTGGCCGCCGACCTGCAGCATCTCTGCCATGCCGACACGATCGTCATCCCGATGCAGAACGGCATCCCGTGGTGGTACTTCCAGCGCCACGGCGGCCTGTTCGAGGGACACGCGGTGCAGAGCGTGGACCCGGGCGGCGAGATCATGCGCACGATCGATCCAGCGCGCATCATTGGCTGCGTCGTCTATCCGGCCTGCACGCTGGCCGCGCCCGGCGTGGTGCGCCACATCGAGGGCGACCGCTTTCCGCTCGGCGAGCTCGATGGCTCCGAGAGCGAACGCGTGCAACGGCTCTCCGCGCTGTTCGTGCGCGCAGGGCTCAAGGCGCCCGTGCTGAAGAACATCCGGTCCGAGATCTGGCTCAAGCTGTGGGGCAACCTTACTTTCAACCCGATCAGCGCGCTGACCCACTCCACGCTGGTCGACATCTGCCAGTTCCCGCTCACCCGTGCGCTGGCTGCGGCGATGATGCGCGAGGCGGAAGCCGTCGCCAACCGACTCAACATCACCTTCCGCGTGGACCTGGACAAGCGCATCGCCGGCGCGGAAAAGGTCGGCAAGCACAAGACCTCGATGCTGCAGGATGTCGAGGCGGGGCGCGATCCGGAGATCGATGCACTGGTCGGCTCGGTGCTCGAGCTGGCGCGCCTGGTCGAGACGCCCGCGCCGCACATCGAGACGGTGTACGCGCTGGTCAAGCACCTCGGCCGCACCATGCAGGAGGAAAAGGTTTACATCCGCGCGCATCCCTTCCTCGGCTAGCGCCGCGCGTCGCCCGCGCGGCGCGGGTTTAAACTCGCCCCATGCAAGCCTCCCTGCGTACGACGCTGCTGGTCTCGGGAAGCGCGCTGCTGCTTGCCGCCTGTGCGCCGGACGCGATCATTCCCTCGCGGCCGTACGACGCCTTCCTCGAGCAGCTGGAGAAAACCTGCCGCGGCCAGGCCATCGGCCCCTACACCGTCGACCAGCTCGTGCGGCGCAGCCAGTCCCGGCACGGCAACTTCTTCATGGACCAGACCTCGCGGCTGTACTTCGCCCGTATCAATGCGGAGGACTGGACCACCCAGCTGAGCGGATTTCTCGACGCGCGGCCGGAGGACCCCGGCATTGCCTGCGTCATCCGGGAATACAACGCGACGCGCGAGTGGACGACGCCGTCGCGCTAGCGCGCGAATTCAAGCCGCGCGCAGGCGCAGCACGCGTGCGCGCCAGCCCGCAAGACCGGCGATCGTGCCGCAGACCGCGGCGATGACGAACGGAATCGAATAGCTGCCGGTGGCGTCGAACAGCCGCCCGGCGAGCCAGGGCCCGAGCGCACTGCCGACCGCGCTGCCCATCAGCCCCATGCCGAGGATCAGCCCGAAATGGCGGCCGCGAAAGCGGTCGCTGATCATCGCCGGGATGAGCGAGGCGGTCGCCGAGTAGCCGACGCCGAGCATGACGGCGAACACGGTGGCGCCGGCGCGCGACGGCGCGACCCCGACCAGCGCCAGCGCGCCGACCGCGCCCACCAGGATCGCGATGCCGATCACGTAGATCACCTCGCGCTCGAAGCGGTCGGCCAGCCAGCCGCCGCCGGTCTTGCCGAATATGCTGGCGACGCCGACCACGCCGACCACCGACGCCGCTGCCATGGCCGCGATGCCATGGTCGACCAGGAAGGCGACCTGGTGCACGTGCAGCGTCTGAGAGCAGACGTTGCCGAAGAAAAACGCCGCCAGCACCAGCCAGAAGGCCTGCGTGCGGACCGCGCCGCCGAGCGTGACCTCGCGCGCGCCCGCGCCGTGCGCTTTCGGTTTCGCTTGCGCGGCCTCGTCCCGCGCGCCGGTCGACACGACCCGCGAGGGCGCCGACGCGTCGCGCACCAGGAACAGGTTGGCCGGCACGATGAAGCCGGCGCAGATCGCACCGAGGATCTGCCAAGCCGTGCGCCAGCCGAGCGTTTCGATCAGCGCCTGGCACAGCGGCACGACCAGCAGCATGCCCAGGCCGATGCCCGAGCTGACGATGCCGAGCGACAGCGCCAGCCGGTCCATGAACTGGCGCTGCACCAGGACCACCGCCGGCACCCAGCCGCACAGCGCGACCGAGACGGCCGTCAGCAGTCCGAAGCCGAGGTACAGCTGCCCGGGCGAATCGATGAAGCTGTTGCCGTTGAGCGCCAGACCCAGCGCCACGCCGCCGAAGATCACCAGGCGGCGCGGCCCGACGCGGTCGCACAGGATGCCGATGACCGGGTTCGCGGCGCCATGCACCAGCGTGAAAACCGAGAACGCGCCGGCCAGCACCGAGCGGCTCCAGCCGAAGTCCTTGAGCAGCGCGACGAGAAAAACGCTGTACGAATACCAGACGCCGTAGGTGAGGCCGAGCGTCAGCGCGATCGCGCCGAGCGTGAGATGACGCCGATTCATTCAGTCTTCATGCGCGCCGAACGCGACTACGGCCGCACGCCGAAGCGCACCCGCCCCGGCTCGCGCAGCGGCGCGGCGAGCGCGGCGAACTCGCACAGCAGAGGCCGCGTGTCGCGCGGATCGATGATTTCCTCGACGTCGAACTTCTCTGCGCTGCGCAGCGGCGAGGCGAAGCGGCGCACGCGCGCCTCGATCTCGGCGCGTTTCGCGGCCGGGTCCTGCGCCGCCTCGATCTCGGCCTTGTAGGCCGCTTCGAGCCCGCCCGCGATCGGCAGCGAGCCCCACTCGGCCGAGGGCCAGGCCATGCGCATGCAATAGCGCGTCGAATTCTGGTGCACGGCGCCGGCCACGCCGAAGACTTTCCGCACCAGCACCGAGCACCAGGGTACGGTGGACTGCAGCACCGCGGTCGCCGCGCGCATGCCGTAGCGGATCGTCGCGTCGCGCTCGGCATCGGGGCCGATGAGAAAGCCCGGAATGTCCACCAGGTGAACGACCGGCAGGTGGAAGACCTGCGCCAGGTCGACGAAGCGGGTGATTTTCTCGGATGCCTTGGCGGTCCAGGCGCCGCCGTACTGGTACGGATCCCCGGCCATCAGCGCCACCGGCCAGCCGTCGAGCCGCGCCAGGCCGGTGATCACCGAGCGCCCCCACTGGCGGCCGATCTCGAAGAAGGAATCGCGGTCGACGAGCGCGCCGATGATCTTGCGCATGTTGTAGACCTTCTTCGGGTCGCGTGGCACGGCGTCGATCAGCCAGCCCTCGCGCCGGTTCACCGGGTCCTCGCATTCGACGCGCGCCGGCAGCTCGTACACCGACGGCGGCAGATAGGACAGAAACCGGCGCGCGCGGGCGAAGGCCTCGTCCTCGCTCTCGGCCTCGTCGTCCACCGCGCCGTTGCGCGTGTGGATCTGGCTGCCGCCGAGCTCGTTCTTTTCGTAGCTGCGGTGCGTGACGGCGACCACCGGCGGGCCGGCAACGAACAGTTGGGACGTATCCTTCACCATCACCGAGTAATGGCTGGCAACCACGCGCGCCGAGCCCAGACCGGCGACCGAGCCGAGCGCCAGCGCGACCACCGGGACCTCGCCCAGGTTGTCAGTCCAGGTATCCCAAAGGAATGCCTTCGGCATCGGCGAGTAGCCGAGCATCTCCAGGTTCTTCACCGAGCCGCCGCCGCCGGTCCCGTCCACGAGACGAATCAACGGCCGGCGCAGATCCCGCGCCATGCGCTCGATGAGCATCAGCTTGGCCTTGATGCCGGCGTCGTTCGCGCCACCGCGCACCGTGAAGTCGTCGCCCGCGACGATCACCGCTCGCGCGTCGATCCGGCCGCGCCCGGTCACCAGATTGGCCGGAGTGAACTCGGCGATCTCGCCGTCCTCGGCGTAGCGCGCCACGCCGGTCAGCGCGCCCACCTCGTGAAACGACCCGGCGTCGAGCAGCCGCTCGATACGCTCGCGCACCGTCAGCTTGCCGCCATCGTGCTGGCGCTTGACCTTGTCCGGCCCGCCCATGCGCTTGGCCAGCGCCTCGCGCCGGCGCAGTTCCTCGATTTCCGCTTCCCAGCCCATCGTGACCTCCGCGTCCGGTGCGGATTCTTGCACCCGCCTAGCCGTCCGGCCAGCGAAACGCCCCCGCCGCTGCGAAACGCGGCCGCAGGGCGCGTCCGCTCTGCGAGAATCCCGGCTTCGACAAGGGAGCGCGACGTGGCCGAGCGCAAGCTGCAGTGCGAAGTGGCGGGTAAGATCGTCCGCATCGAGGCGCCCGCAGGCGCGCGCGTCGCGCCCGACGACCCGATCCTCATCGTAGAATCGATGAAGATGGAGATTCCGCTCGTCGCGCCGGTGGCGGGCATGGTGTCCGGCATCCACGTCGCCGAGGGCGACGAGGTCGCCGAGGGCCAGCACGCCGCGACGCTCGAAATCTGAGGAGCACGCAAATGGGCAAACTGCTGGAAGGCAAGGTCGTCGTCGTCACCGGCGCGGGCGGCGGCATCGGCCGCGACTTCGCGCACGCCATGGCGGCGCAGGGCGCGAAGCTGGTGGTAAACGACGTCGGCGCGTCGGTCTCGGGCGAAGGCAAGGACGCCGGCCCGGCGCAGAAGGTCGTCGACGAGATCAAGTCTGCCGGCGGCAGCGCGGTCGCCAGCACCGACAGCGTCGCCGAGTGGGAATCCGCCAACCGCATCGTCAAGACCGCGGTCGACGCTTTCGGCAAGATCGACTGCGTGGTCAACAACGCCGGCATCCTGCGCGACCGCTTCTTCTTCAACATGTCGGTCGAGGAATGGCGCGCGGTGATCGACGTGCACCTGAACGGCTCGTTCTACGTGGCGCGCGCCGCGGCGCCGTATTTCAAAAGCCAGAGTTCTGGCAGCTACGTCAACATGACCTCGACCTCGGGGCTGGTGGGCAACTTCGGCCAGGCCAACTACATGGCCGCCAAGCTCGGCATCGTCGGCCTGTCCAAGTCGATGGCGCTCGACATGGCGAAGTACAAGGTGCGCTCGAACTGCATCTCGCCCTTCGCCTGGAGCCGCATGATCGGCACCATTCCTGCGGACACCCCGGAGCAGAAGGCGCGTCTCGAGAAGCTCAAGCGCATGGAAACCGCCAAGATCGCGCCGCTCGCCGTCTTCCTGGCGAGCGACCTGGCGCAGGACGTCACGGGGCAGATCTTCGGCGTGCGCGCGAACGAAATCTTCCTCTTCTCGCAGAACCGGCCGGTTCGCGCGGTGCACCGCTCGGAAGGCTGGACGCCGGAGACCATCGCCGAGCACGCCATCCCGTCGCTGCGCGCGAGCTTCTATCCCCTCGATCGCTCGCAGGACGTGTTTTCCTGGGATCCGATCTGAACGCCCAGCGCGCGTAGGTCGACGCGCGGACCCACCGCGCGAAGCTGGTCCGGTGCATGGCTTGATCCACGTCAACCGAGCGCAGGAACGGATTGGTAAACATTTGTCCAACCCGGGTCACCGCGTTTGGCGCGTCAATGCAGGAGAGATCATGGCCGTGAGGCTTGTCGTCGTTCTCGTTCTTCTGCTCTCCGCTGGGTTCGTGCGTGCCGGACCCCCACTCGAGCCGATCGACACATCGAGCCCCGCGACGCAGATTGCGGTCGTGCCGGCCACGGGGCAGAAGGGCAGCTGACGGGAGCCGCCCGCGCATGGCCGATCAAGGTTCGAGCGATACGCGCCGTGGCCTACCGCAGCAGCTGGCCTGGCTGGCGGTCCCGGCGCTCGTCGCGCTCGCCTTCGGTGCCGGCGCCGCGCCGCCGGCACCGCGACAGCTGACGTTCGAGAACAAGACCTGGGCGGGCGACTTCGACGGCATGCTCGAGCGTCGCATGATCCGGGTGCTCGTCCCCTACAGCCGCACGCTGTACTACAACGACAAGGGACAGGAGCGCGGCGTCACCGCAGAACTGGTACGCGACTTCGAGAAGTATCTCAACGGCAAGCATGCCCGCGAGCTGGGCAAGCGACCCATCACCGTCTACATGATTCCAGTTACGCGCGACGTACTGATTCCGGACCTCGCCAAGGGCTTGGGCGACATCGCCGCGGGCAACCTGACCGAAACGCCTGCCCGCCTCAAGCTGGTGGATTTCGTCGCGCCGCGCGACCGCAAGCCGGTGAGCGAGCTGGTGCTGACCGGACCCGCCTCTCCCGCGATCACGAGTGTCGATGACCTCGCCGGCAAGCGGGTTCACGTGCGCAAAGCCTCCAGTTACTACGAAAGCCTCACCGCGCTCAACACGCGCCTCAAGAAGGCGCGCAAGCCCGCCATCAAGCTCATACTCGTGCCGGACGCGCTGGAGGACGAGGACCTGATGGAGATGCTAAACGCCGGGCTCGTCGAGCTGATTGTGGTGGACGACGGGAAGGCGCATGCCTGGGCGCAGGTGCTGCCCAAGATCAAGATCACCGACGTCGCGGTCGCCGAGGGCGGCTATATCGGATGGGCGATCCGCAAGCACAGCCCCAAGCTGGCCGCGGCGGTGAACGACTTCTATCACGGCTGGGCGAAGAAGCGCGGCGTGGTCGAAGCGCGCATGGCGCAGCATCACCGTCGCATCAAGCAGATCACCAACAACGTCGCCGGCGCGCCCTGGCAGCGCTTCGAGCAGATGTTCAAGCTGTTCGAGAAGTACGGCGCGAAGTACCACTTCGACCCGCTGATGCTCGCGGCGCAGGGCTATCAGGAGTCTGGGCTAAACCAGGCCGCGCGTAGCCCGGTGGGCGCGATCGGCGTCATGCAGATCATGCCTGCCACCGGCGCCGAGCTGAACGTGGGCGACATCAAGATCCTCGAGCCCAACATCCACGCCGGTGCAAAGTACATGGACCAGCTGATGACCCGCTACTTCCCGGACGCCCACTTCGACGAGCAGAACCGGACGCTGTTCGCGTTCGCCAGCTACAACGCGGGGCCGGGCCGTGTGATCGCTCTGCGCAAGGAGACGGAAAAGCGCGGGCTCGATCCGAACCAGTGGTTCAACAATGTCGAGCTGGTGACGGCCGAAAAGGTCGGCATCGAGACGACCACCTACGTGCGCAACATCTTCAAGTACTACATCGCCTACAAGCTGCAGCTCGAGGTGCTCGAGGAGCGGCGCAAGGCGCGCAAACAGGTGGCGCCAGCGAAGCAGTAAAGCCTGTCGCTGTGCAAGGTCGGCGCTACGGCGTATACCAGATCGGCGAGGTATAGGCGCGTTCCTGGTGGGTCGGCGGCACGTCCTTCGGCAACTCGACGCCGAAGAACGCCGCGTCGTAGGTGGTCCAGCGCGGCGTCGGGATCTCCAGCACGCGCACGTAGTAGAAGGCGCGCTGCTTGGCATCGAAGGCCGGGTCCCTCCAGTAGGCCAGCATCAGCGCATCGCCGATGCTGTTGGTGTAAGTGGCTTTCTTGACGTCGACCGTATTGCCGACGGGCTTGTCGCAGCGGTGCTTGTCGTTGATGGCGCGCCTGTCCGAGCACAGGACGTCGTAGACCTGCTCGTGCAGCGCACCCTTCGCGTCGAGCCAGCCTTTGACGATCTGCAGGCGGTCCAGGTTGGCGCCGTCCACGTCGCGCAGCGCGCGGATCACGAAGGTCGGTGCTTTGCCGGCAGGCGCCTGGCGCAGGTCGCCGCCCATGGGCACGCCGCGCAGGTAGCCGTCGCGGGCGAAATCCGGGCGCTGCACGTCGGCCGCCTCGAAGTCCCAGCCGGCAAACACGCGCACCGTCATGCGCGTGCCGGTGGTGGCGTACACCTCCTTGCGTGCCATCGCATCCCACAGCGCTTCGCGGGTGTTGTCCGTCGCCCAGACCGCGGCGAGGCCCGCGGCGAGCGTCCTGTAATGGCGGATCGTGATGTCGGGCCCACCGGGTTTCTGCAAGAAGCCGGTGACCTTCTCCTGAAAGCGTTCCGCTTTCGCAGCCGGTTCAGCCGGCGTGGCCTTGCCGAAGTAGTTGTTCTCTTCGATCGTGGCGAGCGACGTATGCGTGTCGGTCGAACCGATCATGCCGAACTTGAACGGATTGGCACCCAGCGCCTGCGCGTAGCTGAGGCCGCGCTTCAGCGCCTCGCGGGCGTACTCGCGCGGCAGCATGTCCTGGGTCTTGGGCTCGGGGCCGAAGCCGCCCTTGTCCCAGGTCCCGTAGTCCCCGAATTCATCATTCGGCGAAAGCGACGGATGTGCCTCGCCGTCGCCCTTCATCTGCGTGACCTCGTACACCGGCTCCCAGCGCATGCGTCGTTCGGCGTAGTCGCGATCGATCGGCTTCTTGCCGCCAAAGGTCACGTCGGCGAACATCAGGCCGTTCGACAGATTGCCGTTGTGCGGGATCGCGAGCACGCGGCCGCCGGTCTTGGCCTCGTAGGCCGCCATCCATTTCCACAGCTCTTCCGGATCGTTGGTGTCGTAGTTCGATATCGGAATGATCCGGTCGCCCTTGGCCTTGCCGTCGCGGAAAACGACATTGCGGTGCAGGTTGTTGCCGCCGGGACTGGAGGTCCACTCGAAACCGATCAGCGCCGTGAACCTGCCCGGCTCGTTGAACCTCTCGGCAGACGCCGTGAGGCGTTCCCACATCGTGCGCGTCAGCGCCTCGTTGCCCTTGAGCGGATCCTTGCGCTCGGACATTCCGCTTCCCCACAGCGCATAGGCATCGCCGTATTTGCCCGAGTAGACGAGCTGCGAGATCTGCCGCCCGAAGTCCGTCTTCAGCAAATCCGGATTTTTCTCGGCGATCATGGGTGCGAGGCCGAGGTTTTCCGCGTGGTCCGCCACGACGATGAAGTCGAGCGGGCGCTGCAGGCGCGCGCGCACGCCGCTGCTGGCGACCACCGTCTCGCCGCGTGCGAAGCGGTAGGCCTCGTCCGGTCCGAGGCGGTTGCCGATCATGCCGGCATCGGTCGAGTACGCGGTGTGCACGTGGGTGTCGCCCCAGAACACGCGCTGCGGGTAGCCGATGTCCAGATAGGGCGAATACTCCTTCCGGCCGACGTGACCGTCCTTGGTCGGCTCAGAGCCGTAGCCGGCGTAGGGTTCGGCCGCGTTCAGCGCCGCGGGGAAAAGCAACCCCGCGCCAAGCGTCAGCAGCACGACTGACATCGGTTTCATCTCAATCCCTCCGTTCGGGCCACATCACCCAGGGACCGGGGAGACCGCACTACTTGCCGTTCCTCTCCGCCTTGGGCGCTTGCCAGGTCTTCATCTTTTCCAGGTCCGGCACGTAGATCCGCATGAGCGCGCCGATCACCTCGTCCTTGCGCTCGATCGGCAGCCAGTTCTCCTCCGGCACGCCCGCGGGCTTCTGCGCCGCGATGACGATTTCGATGCCACCGTCCTTGTCGAGCTTCATCCCGGCGTTCTCGCCGACGCTGTACTTCTTGCGCTCGTTGGGAATGAAGAAGCCGTTCTGCACGTCGTACAGGGTCACCGACCAGAACGCCTTCGCCGGCGGCAGGTCCTTTTTCGCCATGCGGATGACGTAGTCGTGCATGGCGTTCATCGGCTTGCCGTCCGCCGTCACGACCGGCGGATAAAGCGCTTCCCTGGCTGGCATACCGATGGGACCGATCACCGACTGCGATAGCAGCAGCTCGAGCGTCATTTGCCCCTTGGGCTGGAACAGCAGCTGCATCTGCTTGCCGAAATCCGGGTTGTTGGTCTTGGCAAGCTCCGCGGCGGCGATGCGCTCGGCGGCCGCGCGCAACCTGGCACCATCGAGCGTCGCGGCCTGCGCCGCATCGAAGGTGCGCCCGGGCACCACGCCGAGCGGCGCATACGCGGCCACAACCGCCTGGTCGAGCGCGTTGTTGGGACCGAAGCTGGTGTGATTGAAGACGAACTGCATCACCTCGAGCAGGTTGTTGCCAAAGACGTCGGCATCGGTCTTGCCCACCGGCGGAAATCGGATGTCGTCGAGCGGCTTCGGCTTGCCGCCGCGGAACTGCGCCAGGGTGATCAACTTGACCGACTGCATCGCTCCGGCGATGCGCTTGAAGCGCTCGGGCTCATTGGCGTGCGGCATGACGCGGAACACGGCAGAGACGAAGTCGCCGCTCGCCTCGAAGCGGCGATCGACGCCCTTGACAGGCTCGCCCTTGTAGCCCGCAGTCCGAGCACTGAACACCAGCATCTTCTCGGCCCTGCGGAAATCGCCCTGCCCCGTCGACATCGGGATGTTCACGTAGTGGTCGTAGGCCGTGACCATCAGCGAAACGTATTTCGAGTCGAAGGCCGGCATTTCGATGATCACCGGATCGGCGCGCAGGTCGAGCAGGCAGCTGATGTAAAGCGTGTCGTTGTTCGGCCGCGCGATCTCGCGCATGGTGTGGTCCTTGAGCCGAGTATCGGCCACACAGCTGTTCCATCCGCCCTGCTTGAGCGCGAACTTGTTGTTCACGTTGTACATGGCGACGTATTGGTAGGAGCGGCGTACGAGGTTGTCGACCTCGGGGTCGCTCAGCGCGGCCGCGACGCTCTGCGCCACTGAGCCCGCAAGCCCGAGCAGCATCGCCGCAACGATCCAAGCATTCTGGCGGCGCAATCTGAAGATTGTAAGCATGAGCCCCTCTTCGGATTACCTTGCGATCTTTTCGAACGCGTCCAGTGCGTTTGCCTTCGGGTTGTCCAGGCAGTAGTCGATGAACTTGTCGGTGATCTGCGCCAGGACCTCGATCTCGTACTTTGTCGTGCCCTTCTTGCCGAGCACGTAACCGTGCGCCAGCGCGAGGGCGATGTCGCGGTCCTGCCCCGACAGGCGCATGACGTCCTTGCAGCTGTTGCCGCGCAGGTCCCTGATGTCCTTTTCGCCCTGCGGCTGCGCCGCGATGGCGCTGCCCGCCGGCAGCGACAGGAAGGCCGTCACTGCCACAGCCACCACACTTGCACCAAACTTGAACATGGATCTTCCTTTCGTATTTGTTTTGCCGGTTACCGGCTCCGCATGCACTCGTCGTACGCGCGCTTGTAGGCCTCGTTCCGGTTGTGCGCGCCGGCGGCGCCGCCGACGACTGCACCGAGCGCCGCGCCGCGTTTCGCGCCCTTGCTGCTCTTGTCGCTGACAATGGCGCCGAACGCGGCGCCACCAACGGCACCGCGCACCGCGCCGCCCGTAACCCCGGTCGCGTCCCGCGCCGCGCGATCGGCCCGCGCAGCACAATCAGCCTCGGACGGGCGCTCTGCGGCCACGGCCGTCATCGCGGGAGCAACCGCGACGACCAACGCAGCCAATGCCTCAGTCAGGTGCTTCAGTTGCATGGTGATCCTCCATGTGTCGATGCTTCCGCATGCGCGCGCTCGCCGTGCCCCGCCCATTACCGTTCATCTGGGTAGCACGATGTTGGCCTGCAGGCGGAAACGGAAGCCCTCGGGACCGTTGGTCGGCGATTCGGCCCAGTAGCCCACACCGCCCTGCAGGCTGACCGGCAGCTTGCCGATGCGCACCAGCTTGGACAGCGCGACGTTGACCGGCACCGACCATTGCTCGGTCTTCCAGTTGTAGGTCGACTCGGTTTGCGCCGACAGCGTCCAGGCACTCGGCCAGGTATAGGCGACGAACGGCTGCAGGAAGGTGTTGCTGATGTCCGCCCGGCCGTCGTCGCCGGCGAAGGACCAGACGTGGTTGGCGAGCATCCCCAGCGTCCAGCGTCCGCGCAGCGCGAGTGCGACCGCCGCCGGTCCGGCGGCCCACTTCTCCGCGCCGAGCAAACGATCGGTCGCCGTCGGCAGCAGAAACACCGGGCCCGCGCCCCAGATCAGTCCGCCGGCGGTCGGCTTCTTCGGCGAGAAGAAAAGCGACAAATTGATGTCGCCGAGGCCGAACTGCGATCCCGCGCCCGGAAAGATGTCGTTCTGGTAGACGACCGGCACGATCGTGCGCGTGATGAGATTCCAGTCCCCGCTCAGACTGAAGGGGATCACCGGCTGGACGTTGGTCGTGAGCTTGCTGCCGTCGTCCGCCGGCCCGATGCGCCGGTCGTAATTCATCTGGATCGGGATCGTTACCAGGTCGGCGATCGGGTTGGTCAACTCCTGCGCCAGCCCCGCATCCCCTTGCGCCTGCGCCGCGAACGGCAGCGCCGCAGCGAGGAGAAGGAGTCCGATCGTCCCGGTCAGTTTCCTGCGGGTTCGTTCAATTGGGGAGCGCGGGGTGTCCATGACGGTCCTCTCTCGCTTAGAACGCCCAGGTCAGCCCGAGCTGCAATCCCTCCTGCCGGACGTCGTAGAGAAAGCCGCCCTTCTCGTAGTCGACGTCGAACATGCGATAGCCAATGGTGGTGCCGATCGACTTGGTCCACTGGTAGCCGACATTGGCATTGATCTCGTACGCGAATTCCGAGCCGACGCCGAAGCCGCCGATTCCAGCGCCACCCTCGAAGTAAAAGCGCGACTCGCCGAACGGCAGGCGTCCCTTCACTCCCAGGACGGGGTCGACCCAGGACTCGGTATTGTCGATCCTCCGGCCCGCGAGGACGCCGAGTCCGCCGCTGAACTGCAGCTCGGCATCGATGTGCCAGTAACGGGCCCCGGCGATCAGGTCGACCACGGTCTGACCTTGCCGGTACACCTCGTACTGGTATGCGAGCGTCACGATCGTGGTCTTGCTGATCGAGCGCATGTCGAGATTGATCGGCGCCGGCACGAGCGTCGTGTCGGAGCGCACGTCGGTGTACAGGGCATCTAGCAGGAAGCCGTGCCGCCCCTTTTTCGCGTCGAGCAGGATCATCGCCCCGCCCTCGGTATCCTTGAGTGCATCGCTCGGCGAGATGTCGACCGGCGCCGCGGGCAGCGGCGGAATCGTGCTGACGTCGCCCTTCAGCCCGGCTAGCCACATGTAGGGCGAAAGCCGGAAGCGCCAACCCTCGTCCGCCAAGGCCGGTCCGGAGGCAACGAGCAACGTGAGAACGGCTGCACACAGGCGTACGCGGTTCATGCCGAGGTCCTTCGCGTTGTGTCCCCGGTGGAATGTGACACGACGCCGTCCCGACGCTCTGATCTAGCTCAATCGCTATCGCGTTTCAGGCACGAAACGGCGATGCCGGCGGGCCGGCGCTGAAAACACCAGGAAACGCGGGTCCTAAGGTCAGTCGAGCGTCGCGAGCGCGGCGCGGCTGTAGGGCCGCACCTCGGCGAGCCGCCCGGCGCGCGCCTTCTGCGGCCATTCCGGCTCGACGATCAGCATGCGGCCGATGGCGACGAGGTCGAACTCGCCCGCGGCGAGCCGCTCGAGCAGCTCGTCGATCGGCGCCGGGGCGGCCGGATCGTCGTTGCGGTAGGTGGCGATGAACTCCTCGGCCAGACCGATGCTGCCGACGGTGATCGTCGGCAGGCCGGAGATCTTTTTCGTCCAGCCCGCGAGATTGAGCGGCGAGCCTTCGAACTCGGGCTCCCAGAAGCGCCGTGTCGAGCAGTGATAGAGGTCGACGCCGGCGTCGGTCAGCGGCGCGAGGAAAGCCTCGAGTGCCGCCGGATCGGGCGCGAGCTTCGCCGGATAGTCCTGCTGCTTCCACTGCGAAAAGCGCAGGATGACCGGGAACCCGGGCCCGACGGCGCGCCGGATCGCGCGGATCACTTCCGCGGCGAAGGTGGTGCGCGCGACGAGGCTGCCGCCCCAGCGGTCGGTACGCTGGTTGGTGCGCTCCCAGAAGAACTGGTCGATGAGGTAGCCGTGCGCGCCGTGCACCTCGACGCCGTCGAAGCCGAGCGCCTTGGCGTAGCCGGCCGACGTGGCGTAGCCGGCGATGAGGTCGGCAATCTCGGCCTCGCTCAGCGGCTGGCCGACCGCCTTGCCCGAATGGTGCAGCCCCGAGGGCATCGACGAGGGCACATCGGGGAAATGGCCCTGCCCCGGCTTGCGCAGCCCGCCGACATGCCAGAGCTGCGGCATCACCCTGCCGCCTGCGGCGTGCACCTCGCGCACCACCTCGGCCCAGCCCTCGAGTGCCTCGCCGTAGAACAGCGGCACGTTCGCATCGCTCGCCGCGGCGGGATGCTCGGGCGCGGTGCCTTCGGTGATGATCAGCCCGACGCCGCCTGCGGCGCGCCTGCGGTAATAAGCCGCGACGTCCTTGCCCGGAATGCCGCCTGGCGAGAACGCGCGCGTCATCGGCGCCATGACGATGCGGTTCGGCAGCTCGAGAGTGCGCGAGTGGAACGCTTGAAACAGCGGATCGGTCGAGGTCATCGGTCGGCTTCCGGAAGGCGTCGTTCGCACCACTGTAGCGCGTCGCATCGCAGCCGGCACTCGGCGGTTCGCCGCCGGCCGACCCCATGCGCGCCGATTGCCGCAGGTACACTGCCGCAATCATGGGCGCGCTGCGCAGCATCCTCGAGCAGATCGGCAAGACGTCTGACGTTTGCTTTGGAGCGCGCTTTGCGGACGGCCGCGAATACCGCAACCGGGAGGGCGTGCCCGACTTCACGCTGATATTCAACAGCGCGGCGGCCGAGCGGCGCGTCATCACCCAGCGCCACCTCGGGCTGCTCGAGGGCTATTTCGACGGTGACATCGATGTCGAGGGCAGCCTGCAGATGGCGATGCGCGCCGGCCTGCAGAGCGGCATCTCCAACCGCCCGCCGTTCACCGTGCGCGTGCGCAACCGTCTGCACGAAATGCGCTACAGCAATCGCTCGCGTGCCCAAGCCAAGCGCAACGCTCGCTTCCACTATGGTCTGGGCGAGGCGTTTTACCGCCTTTGGCTGGACGACCCGTACAAGATGTACACCTGCGCCTACTGGAAAGAAGGCACGCGGACGCTGGAAGAAGCGCAGCAGAACAAGATCGAGCACGTCTGCCGCAAGCTGCGCCTGGTGCCTGGCGAGTCGCTGCTCGACATCGGCTGCGGCTGGGGCGGCTTTCTGCTCTACGCGCAGGCGCACTACGGCATCGTCGGCACCGGCGTGAACACCACCCCGGAGCAGGTGCGCGAGGCGCAGGTCGAGTTCGAGCGCCGTGGACTGGGCAACGCGATCACGGTGGTGGAAGCGGACTTCCGCGACCTGCCGGGGACCTACGACAAGGTCTGCTCGATCGGCGTGCTCGAGCACGCCGGCCGCGACCAGCTCGACGCGGTAGTGGCGGCGCACAGCGCGGCGCTCAAGCCCGGCGGCATCGGCGTGCTGCACTTCATCGGCCATGTCGGGCAGTACGAGACCGAGTACTGGATCCGCGCACACATCTTTCCCGGCGGCTGGATCCCGAGCCTCGCAGAGACGCTGGCGTCGATGGAGCGCGCCGGGCTGGAGATCCTCGACGTCGAGAACCTGCGGCGGCACTACGCGCTGACGCTCGACGCCTGGGCGGAGCGCTTCGACGCCAGCTGGAACCGCATCCAGGCGCTCGATGCACGCACCTTCGACGAGCGCTTCCGCCGCAAGTGGCGCAGCTATCTCACCTCCTGCGCCGAAATGTTTCGCGCCGACGCCGGTTACACCCATCTGTTCCAGATCGTCTTCTCGAAGGGCAACACGCGCGCGTACCCGATGAGCCGCGCCTTCCTCTACCGCAGCGATAACGGCGTTGCGGGGGACGGCTGACCGCCTGCACCGCGGCATACGAGTCGCGATGAGCGCTGCCGAAACCCCTTCGAGCCCCGCAGTGTCGCGGATCGCCCCGCGCCAGTGGCTGATCCTGCTGTTGGTGCAGGTAACGACGCTCACCTTCGGCATGAGCATTACCGCAACGAACGTGGTGCTGCCGCAGATCCGCGGTGCGCTGTCGGCGACCCAGGACCAGGCCGCGTGGATCGTGACGCTGTACCTGGTCGCGGCGGCCGTCGCCACGCCGCTCACCGGCTGGCTGTCCGACCTGCTCGGCTGGCGGCGTTTCATGACCGGCACGCTGGTCGGCTTCGCGCTGTCGTCGGCGCTGTGCGGCATCGCGGGCTCGCTGGAAACGCTGTTGCTGGCGCGCGTCGCGCAGGGCATCTTCGGTGCTCCCCTCATGCCGCTCGGTCAGGGCATCCTGCTCGCGGTCTTTCCGCGGCACATGCATCCGCTGGTGCTGATGCTGTGGGGCGTGGGCGGCGTGATGGGCCCCGTGCTCGGCCCGATACTCGGCGGGCTGGTTGCGGAGTCGCTGAGCTGGCGCTGGGTGTTCCTGCTCATGGCGCCGATCGGCGCGGCGAGCGCGCTGCTCGCGATCGTGGCCCTCGACGAGCAGGGGCGCGGCCTACCGGGCCGCTTTGGCACGATCGGCTTTCTCGCGCTCGCGGTCTGCATGAGCGCGGCACAGCTGATGCTCGACCGAGGTCATCGCCTCGACTGGTTCGAGTCGACCGAGATCTCGATCGAGGCGGTGCTGGCGATCGTCGGCGCGCTGGTGTTCGTCCTCAACACGGCGCGCGCGCGCACGCCGTTTCTCAGCCCGCAACTGTTCATGGACCGCAACTTCGCGCTCGGCATCCTGATGGCCTTCGTCATGGGCGCGCTCAGCTACACGCCGATCGTGCTGTTTCCCGCGCTGCTGCAGGACCTGCGCGGCTATCCCGACGCGATCATCGGCTACCTGATGGCGGCACGTGGGCTCGGCAACTTCGCCAGCTTCCTGGTCGTGGTGCAGCTCACACACTTCAACGCCCGCCTGGCGCTCGGCCTGGGGTTGCTGTTGCAGGCCTACGCCGGCCTGGAGATGGCGCAGCTCGACATCAACATGACCGAAGGCGACGTGTTCTGGACGAACTTCGTCCAGGGCTTCGGCTTCGGACTGGCCTACACGCCAATGACGGCGCTCGCCTTCTCGACCCTGCCTTCGCCGCTCATCGTGCAGGGCTCGGCACTGTTCAACCTGATGCGCAATTTCGGCTCGAGCCTGTTCATCTCGCTCAGCGTTCTCGTGCTGCTGCGCACGACGGCGGAAAACTATGCCGGGCTGAGCGCTGTGGTGTCGCCGCTGAACAAAATCCTGCGCTACCCCGAGCTGGTGGGCGGCTGGACCTGGGACTCGAGCGCAGGGCTGGCGCGGCTCAGCGCGGAGATCTACCGCCAGGCGATGCTGGGCGGCTACCTGAATGCCTTCGTGCTGTTCGCGGTGACCGCGGCCGCCGCGGTGCCGATGGTGCTCCTGTTCCGGCAGGTTGCGCGGCTGCCGCGCGCGGGGTGAGGCGGTTCAGGCCGGCCGCAGCCAGATCCGGCTGTCGTGAAACGCCGCGCCGCCCACCGGCGCGATCGGATCCGCGCCGGTCAGCACGTTGATGCCGACGCCTTCCTCGAACGCGGCATTCGGCCAGATGCCCTCGACGATCACCACGCCCTCGCGCAGGCCGTCGAACAGCTTGGCGTGCACCACGGTCGTGCCGCGGTCGTTGCCCAGGCGCACGCGCGCGCCGTCGAGCACGCCGAGGCGCCCTGCGTCCGAGGGGTGGATGAGCGCGGTCGGGCGCTTCTCCTGCGTCTTCGAAGTCGGCGTCTCGGTGAAGGTGGAGTTGAGGAAGTTGCGCGCCGGCGAGGTCGCCAGCCGGAACGGCATGGCGTCGTTCGCCTCTTCGATCACGTCGTAATGGTCCGGCAGCTGCGGGATGTTCGCCGGCGCGCCCGCCGGGCCGAAGCCCTGCGGCTTGACGCCCGCCCAGTCCGGCTTGAAGCGGAACTTGCCGTCCGGCCAGGCAAAGCCCTTGCGGTAATGCGCCTCCTCGAACTCCGGCTGCACGTCGAACCACCGCTCGCGCTCGAGGTCCGCGACGCCGCGCCAGCCCGACTGCAGGAGCGTCCAATCGATCAGCTCGCGCGGGCTCATCTCGAAGCCGGGGTGCGATGCGCCCAGCCGCTTGGCAAGCGCGCAGATCACCTCGTGGTTGCTGCGGCAGCCTTCGGGCGGCTCGACCACCTTCGGCCCCAGCATGATGTGCTGGTGGCCGCCGCCCTGGTAAAGGTCATCGTGTTCGAGAAACATGGTTGCCGGCAGCACGATGTCGGCCATCCTGGCCGTCTCGGTGAGGAACTGCTCGTGCACGCAGACGAACAGGTCGTCGCGCGCGAAGCCGCGCCGCACCCGGTTGTGGTCCGGCGCCACCATCATCGGATTGGTGTTTTGGATGAACAGCGCGTCCACCGGCGGCCCGCCGTTCAGCGCGCCGGCGTCGCCGTCGAGGATCGGGCCGATCCGCGACTGGTCCAGCACCCGCACCGAGCGATCGAGCGCGTCGAGCCCCTCGATCATCGAGCGGTCCCAGTGGTAGATCGCGCCGTTGTTATGGAACGCACCGCCCCCCTCGTGCTGCCAGGCGCCGGTCACCGCCGCGATGCTGAGCGCGGCATGCATGTTGATCGTGCCGTTGCGCACGCGCGAAAAACCGTAGCCGAGACGGAAATAGGTGCGCGGCGTACTGCCGACCAGCTGGGCGAAGGCCTCGATCTCGGCCACCGGCACCCCCGTGATGCGCGACGCCCACTCGGGCGAGCGGCTGCGCAGATGCGCTTCCAGCTCGCGCGGCGCGTCGGTGTAACGCTCCAGGTACGCCCGATCGGCCAACCCGTCGCGGAACAGCACGTGCATCACCGCGCAGGCGAAGGCACCGTCGGTGCCGGGCCGCAGGATGATCGCCATGTCGGCGGCGTCCGAGGTCGCATTGCGGTAGACGTCGACGTGCACGATCTTCGCGCCGCGTTCCTTGCGCGCACGCACCGCGTGCGTCATCACGTTGACCTGCGTGTGCACCGGGTTCGTGCCCCAGATCACCACGCAGTCCGACTTCGCCATCTCGCGCGGATCGGCGCCGGCGAGCCGCCCGGTGCCGGCGATGAAGCCGTTCCAGGCCGCCGTGACGCAGATCGTGCTGTACTGACCCGAATACTTCTTCGCGTGGCGCAGGCGGTTGATGCCGTCGCGCATCACCAGGCCCATCGTGCCGGCGTAGTAGTACGGCCAGACCGACTCCGCGCCGCGGTGCTGCTCGGCGCGCAGCAGCGCCTCGGCCGTCGCGTCGAGCGCCGCGTCCCAGGAAATCGGCTCGAAGTCGCCCGACCCCTTCGGTCCGCGCCGGCGCAGCGGCTGGGTGAGTCGATCCGGGTGGTGCGCGCGCTCGGCGTAGCGCGCCACCTTGGCGCAGATCACGCCGGCAGTGTAGCTGTTGTCCTCCGCGCCGCGCACCCGGCCGATCGTCCTCGCGTCGAGGCGCTCGACCTCGAGCGCGCAGGTCGACGGGCAGTCGTGCGGACAGACCGAAAAGCGGGTCTCGATGGGTGCGCCGGGGGCATTCATGCAGGGCGCAATCGTACTCCGAGAAGACCCTGCGGGGTGTGAGGCTGGGTCACTGCGTTGCAGTTCGAACCGGCTGTTTTGAGGCGACGCCGGATATCGGACAATCCATCTCCGGACGCTGCATTGCGGCTGCTTTTGGCCGCATTGCAGCGTCCGGAGACAAAGCGGACTCCGATCGACCGACAACGTCAATCGAAGGCACTGTTTCTCGGCCGTTTGCTCGGCTCGCCGATGGGTACATGAGTGCCGTCGAAGGCGAGCCTTCGCAAACAGCCGAGATCAATGTCCGCTGAAGAGGGACAAGGTTGCGTCATGGGCTATCCATCGTGAGCGAAAGCACGCACCGCAGAATCATCGTCGTCGGCCACGGCGCGGCCGGCCTCTGCGCGGCGCTGTCCGCGTTCGAGACGGCGCGCGTGCGCGGGATCGACGTCCTGGTCACGCTCATCGAACGCGCGCCCGAAGCCGCCTGCGGCGGCGGCAGCCGCTGGAGTCCGAGCAACATCCGCATGCGCGCGCCGGATGCGATGGACGCCGGTTTCGTCGATGCGATCGTCGCGCAATCGGCCGGACGCGCCGACCGCGCCTACTTCGAGCGCCTCGCCGCCGAGGCACCGGCGACCGCGCGCTGGCTGCAGGACAAGGGGGTCGAGTTCCACAGCCCGCCCTACTACCTCGCCAAGGGCCCCGCGCGCATCCAGCCGGTCGGCCCGATCGGGGTGCTGTTCGATGCGCTGTGGCGTGCAGCACAAGCGGCGGGCGTCGAGTTTCGCTACGCACGCAATCTGCGCCGATTGCTGCTCGATTCGGACCGGGTGGTCGGCGTCGAGGTCGGCCCAAGCGGAGAAACGCTGCACGCCGACGCGGTGGTGCTCGCCAGCGGCGGCTTCGAGGGCAATGCCGAGATGCTGCGGCAGCATTTTGGTCCGGGCGGCGAATCGCTGCCGCCGATCTCGCCGGGCAGCGCGTACAACGACGGCGCCGGCATCCGCGCGGCGCTCGAAGCGGGCGCGCACCGCGCAGGCGACTGGAACGGCATGCACATCGAGCCGGTCGATGCGCGCAGCCAGGCCTCGGCGCCGGTGGTGCTGGTGTATCCCTACGGCATCGTCGTCGATCGCGAGGGGCGGCGCTTTTGCGACGAGGGTGCGGGGCTGGTGCACGAGACCTGGGAACGCTTCGCCCGTACGCTGCACTTCGAATTGCGCGGGCGCGTCGCCTACGCGATCCTCGATGCCGCGCTGTTCGACATACCCGACTACGACCGCGCGATTCGCTCCGAACGGCCACCGCTGCGCGCGCAATCGATTGCCGAGCTCGCCGCGCAGCTCGGCATCCCGGGCTCGGCCCTGGCCGAAACCGTGGCCGCCTATAACCGCGCCTGCACCGGCGACCCCGGTCGCTTCGATGCCACGCGCACCGATGGCCTGGCAAGCGCAGCCGGACTGTCGCCGCCCAAGTCCAACTGGGCGCGCGCCCTGACGCGCGCGCCGTTCCTCGCCTGGCCGCTGGTGGGCGCGATCGCCTACACCTTCGGCGGGATCGAGACCGACAGCGAAGCGCGCGTGCTCGGCGACGGCGGCCCGATTCCCGGCCTTTACGCCGCGGGCGAGATCACCGGCCACTTCCACGGCACCGCGCCGAACGCGGTGGCGATGCTGCGGGCGCTCGTGTTCGGGCGCATCGCGGGGCGCAGCGCCGTGCGGTCTGTTTGATCGAGGCGCCGGCGCGCGCCCCTCGCCTGAGGGAGAGCGTAAAGTCGAGCCTGTTCTATCCCCTGAGGAGGACGGCATGGCTCAGGCTGGACGCCGAAGGCTGCTGCGCGCGGGCAGCGCGTTGCTGCTGGTGCCGCTCGTCGCCGCGGCGCGGCAGGCGGGAAAAGTCCATCGGATCGGATTCGTCTCCCCCACTTCGCCCGGCCCGAGAGACGCAGCATTCCTGCGGGGCCTGCGGGAGCTCGGCTACGTCGAGGGGCGCAACGTACACACCGAACTGCGCTTCGCCGAAGGACGGCCCGAGCGCCTGCCCGGACTCGTCGCGGATCTGATTCGGCTGAAGGTCGACGTGCTGGTGGTCGGCGCAACGATCGGTGCGCGCGCAGCCAAGAAGGCCACCACGACGCTTCCGATCGTATTCGCCGGCTCGAGCGATCCGGTCGCGGGCGGCATTGTCTCGAACCTCGCGCGCCCAGGCGGCAACATCACCGGATTCTCGCTGGCGTTCGGCGACGGGTTCGCCGGGAAATGGCTCGAGCTGCTACAGGAAGTCAGCCCCCGGGCGTCGCACTACGCAGTGCTCTGGAGCTCAAGCAACGCAGCCGCAGTGCGGTTCGTGAACCAGCTTCGGACCGCCGCGCAGTCCTTGAACGTAAGCCTCGATGTGCACCATGCCGCGAATCCCCCAGAGCTGGATGCGGCGCTCGCCGCAATCGGGCGCAGCCGCGCGCAGGCGCTCATCGTCAACCCCAGCCCGTTCGCGGTGACCCAGAGGCGCAAACTCGTCCAGTTTGCGGCGAGCAAGCGTTTGCCCGCGATGTATTTCTTCGAACGGTTCGTCGAGGCCGGAGGCCTGATGTCCTACGGGCCGAACGTGGCGAGTGTCTACCGGCGTGCGGCCTCGCATGTCGACAAGATTCTGAGGGGCGCCCATCCGGGCGATCTTCCCGTCGAGAACCCGACCAAGTTCGACCTGGTCATCAACCGGCGGACCGCCGAGGCGCTCGACGTCACGATTCCGCAGTCGATACTGCTTCGCGCGGATCGGGTGATCGAGTAGCGGTCAAGAGAACGCGTCCCGTCATCGCGAGCGTCCGGGCTGCAACCGCGTCCGGTCGACCGGGGTCGATCGATTCCGCCGCCGCCGGGTTCGTTTAAAGTGCCGTTCTTGCCGCCAGCCGAAGGAACCTGCTGACATGACCCGCCTCACCCGCGCCGACCTCGAGGCGCTCGCCCAGTGGGACACCCCCACGATCTGCAACGGCCTCGAGCTGCTCGACGCCAAGTACCGCACCACCGGCTTCACGACGCAGAACATGGTCTGCCTCGACCCGACGCTGAAGCCGATCGTCGGCTATGCGCGCACGGCGACGATCCAGGCCACGGTCCCGCCGTCGGGCGATGCCGCCGCGGTGCGCGAGATGCGCGCGCACTATTACGAACATGTCGCCGAGCAGCCGCTGCCGTCGATCGCGGTGCTGCAGGACCTCGATCCGGACCCCGGCTTCGGCGCGTTCTGGGGCGAGGTGAACACGGCGATCCACAAAGGGCTCGGCTGCCTCGGCGCGGTGACCAACGGCTCGTTCCGCGACCTCGATGCCTGTGCGCCGGGCTTCCAGCTGCTCGGCGGCAAGGTCGGCCCGAGCCATGCCTGGGTACAGCTGGTCGACATCGCCTGCGCGGTCAACGTGTTCGGCATGGCGGTACGGCCGAACGACATCGTGCACGCCGACCGGCACGGCGCGGTGGTGGTGCCGGCGGACTGCGTCAAAAGGCTGCCGGCGGTGATCGACCTGCTGACGCGGCGCGAGGCGGTGATCCTCGGCGCGGCGCGCGCGCCCGGCTTCAACATCGACATCCTGAAGAAGGCGATGGCCGATTCGGCGGAGATTCACTGATGAAAAGGAAAGTGCTCGTCATCCAGGGCCTGCATCCCGAGGGCCTGCGCCGGCTCGAAGGCCGCGACGACGTGGTGCCGGTGGTGCTGATGTCGAACGACGAAAAGGAGATCATCGCGGCGGCGCGCGACGTCGAGGCGATCACGGTGCGCACCGCGCGCATCTCGCGCGCCGTGATCGAGGCGGCACCGCAGCTCAGGATCGTCGCGCGTCACGGCGTGGGCTACGACGCGGTCGACGTCCCGGCGCTCACCGCGCGCGGCATCCCGCTGGCGATCGCGCCGCAGTCCAACATGGTCTCGGTCGCCGAGCACGTACTGTTCATGCTGCTCACGCTCGCCAAGCAGGCGACGCACTACGACGCGATGACGCGCAGCGGCGACTGGGGCGAGCGCTGGAACATCAGGGGCTGGGACCTCGCCGGCAAGAAGCTGCTGGTGATCGGCTTCGGCCGCACCGGCTCGCGCGTCGCGCGCCGCGCGCTGGCCTTCGACATGCTGGTGCACGCCTGCGACCCCTACATCGACCCCGACCTCATCCGCGAGGCCGGCTGCACGCCGGTCGCCGATTTCCGCGCCGCGCTGCCGAAGATGGATGCGGTGAGCGTCAACACGCCGCTGAACGAGGAGACGCGGCACATGTTTTCCAGCGCCGAGTTCGACGCCATGCCAGCGCACGCGGTGATCGTGAACTGCGCGCGCGGCGGCATCCTCGACGAGGCCGCGCTATACGCCGCGCTGAGCGCGAAGACGATCCGCGGCGCGGGCATCGACGTATTCGAGCAGGAGCCGAGCCCGCCCAGCAATCCCCTGTTCAAGCTCGACAACCTCATCGTCTCGCCGCACATCGCCGGCGTGACGGTCGAATCGACGATCCGCATGTCGACGCAGACCGCGCAGAATGTGCTTGACGTCTTCGATGGCACGCTCGACCCGGACGTCGTGGTCAATCGTGAAGTGCTGAAGGCCTGACCCCGCTCGGCCTCAGTCGGCGCCCGGCGGACCGAACAGCCGTTCCAGCGCTGCGGCCTGGTCGCTCAGCTCGGCGGCGTCGCGCGAGAGCAGCAGGAAATGCAGCCCGGTGCCCCGCTCGAGGCCACCGGGCGTCAGCAGCACCACCCCGGTATCCGTGCTCCGGCGCCGAAACAGCAGGCCGCGCAGGCTGTGCAGCGCCTCGGACAGCTCGCGCGCGGGGTTCGTCAGGTTGGCGCGCTGGACAATCATCAGGGTTCGCCGTGCCCAGTCGCCGATCAGGCGATTGGCGAGCGTCATCGGGATCGAGGTCCCGCCCCAGCGACCGTTGCATTCGATCCAGTGCAGTGCCGCCGTATCGAAGGCCTCGCCGGCAAGCACCGCATCGAAGCTGCAGCGCCCGAAGTAGCCCAGGCGCTGAAACAGCAGCGCAAGCTGCATCGCCTCGTCGGCCAGGCGCTGGCGCCAGGCCGGCGGCACAACGCTCGGCAGCGCGCCGACGAACTCGCCGCCGCTGCCCTCGACCACCTGGTCGAATACGCCTTCGACCAGCGGTGGGCCCGCCTCCCGGCGCGGAATCCACAGCTGCACCGAGGGGCTGCCGAGCACGGCGCAGTCCCACACCCCGACCATGAGCGGAAAGCCCGCGTTCCAGCCCAGGTTGCCGAGCAGACGCAATAGGCGGCGGCGCAGCACGCGCAGCCGAAGTCCGCGCAGCGTCTCTGCCTCGAGGACCAGATTGCCCGCCGAGCCGGCGCTGTCGGGCACCTTGATCACCACGCGTGCGTGCCGCCGCGCGAGCGCAGCGACGCGGCCGGCGAGCGCGGCGGGGCCGAAGGCGTGGTGGCTTGGCGGCAGTGCCGCGCGGCCGAGCAGCTGCTGCACGCAACTGGCGAACCACAGCTTGTCGTTGACGCGGCGCGTCAGGCGCGGCGGCGGCGCGGCGACGCGGACGCGCGCGCCGCTTTGCATGGCGATGCGCCCGGCGAGTGCCCAGGCATGCCCCATGCCGATGTACGGCACGACGTTCAACCGGCCGTGACGGCGCGCGGTTTCGACGACCGTCGCAAGCGCATCCGCGTCCCGCGCGCAGCGCTGCGCGAGCGAGTCCTGGCCTGCGCCGCGAGGCACGGGCTCGAGAGCGATCACGCGCGCGGCGCCGAGCTCGAGCACCTCCCGGCAGTACGCCTCGAACGCGGGGCTGCGCCCGCCGCCGACCAGCACCAAATCACCCTCGCCGGCGAGCAGCAAGGCACGGTACTGCAGGCTCGCGTCGCCGCGCCGCTCGAACAGCGAGATTTCGGCATGGTCCTCGAAGAACAGCGCCGGACCGTCGTCCAGGCCGGCCGTCACGCCGGCGCCGAAGGCGTCGGTCGACGCGAGCGCCGGTTCGCTCGCCAGCAACTTCGCGGCGAATCGATCGATTCGATCAAGCTCGGCTTGCTGCAAGCGGACGGGGACGTGCCCGACGATCGGCAGCGCCTGCGTGCCTGCGTCGATCACCATGTGCGTCCTCGGTCGGTCTGAAAATTCGGCCACAGAGTCTATTGCCAACGGCCGTCGCGCGGCGCAGCCAATGCGGGCCTGCGGAACAGCCGGAAACCCCGCGCCCGACCCAAGGTATATTGCGCCGAACCGCCCCCCCCGCGCGCGACAGAAGACAAAAGACGACACGATGATCAACTACCCCGCCCTCAAGAAGCGTCACTTCCCGGACATCGTGCAGACCTACGTCGAGCGCGACACGATGCTCTATGCCCTCGGCGTCGGCTTCGGCCACGACCCGATGGACGAAAAGCAGCTGCAGTACGTCTACGAGAAGAATCTGCGTGCGGCGCCGATGATGGCGGCGGTGCTCGGCTACCCGGGATTCTGGGTCAAGCAGCCGGACACCGGGATCGACTGGGTGCGCGTGCTGCACGGCGAGCAGTCGATCCGGATTCACAAGCCGCTGCCGGTCGCCGGCACGGTGGTCGGCAAGCTGCACATCAAAGCGATCGTCGACAAGGGCAAGGACCGCGGCGCGCTGCTGCTGCAGGAGCGCGAGGTGTTCGACAAGAAGTCCGGCGAGCTGCTCGCCACGGTCGACTCGCTCAGCTTCGCGCGCGGCGACGGCGGCTTCAGCGAAGCCGGCGACAACGGCCCGAAGGGCGGCGATCCCGCCCCGCCGACGCCGCCGGCGACACCGGACGCGCCGCCCGACCTCGTCTGCGACCTGCCGACGCTGCCGCAGGCCGCACTGATCTATCGCCTCTCGGGCGACTACAACCCACTGCACGCAGAGCCGGCGGTGGCCACGGCGGCGAAATTCCCGCGCCCGATCCTGCACGGCCTGGCGACCTACGGCGTCGCCGGCCATGCCATCCTGAAGACCTGCTGCGATTACGATGCCGCGCGCCTGAAGTCGCTCTCGGTGCGCTTCTCGGCGCCGGTCTATCCAGGCGAGACGATCCGCACCGAGATCTGGAAAAAGGGCGGCCACGTGCAGTACCGCGCGCGCGTGCTCGAGCGCGACATCGTCGTGCTCTCGCACGGTGTCGCAGAGGTGGCATGAAGCGCGAAGCGCCACCGGCGCAAAGTTCCGCGCTGCCCGACAGCCGCGGGCTGAACCTTTACTCGGCCGACCCGAGCTATGCGGCGCTGCTCGCGCTTTACCTGCCGGGCGCGCTGCACGCACACCTGCAGCCGCACTTCGAGCGGCTCGGGCTGCTGGCCGGCGGCGAGCTCGACGCGCTCGCACACACGGCGGATTTCAACCCGCCGGTCCTGCAGCAGCGCACGCGCAGCGGCGAGGACCGGCAGCGGATCGACAAGCACCCGGCCTACCGTCGGCTCGAGTCGGTCGCGTTCGCCGAGTACGGCCTCGCGGCGATGTCGCACCGCCCCGGCGTGCTCGGCTGGCCGGAGACGATGCCGCCGGCGGTGAAATACGCCCTCACCTATGTCTACGTGCAGGCCGAGTTCGGCGTGTGCTGCCCGCTGTCGATGACCGACTCGCTCACGCGCACGCTGTCGAAATTCGGCGATCCGGCGCTGATCGAGCGCCTGTTGCCGGCGCTCACGTCGCAGGACATGGATCGGCTGGCGCAGGGCGCGATGTTCATGACCGAGCAGGGCGCCGGCTCGGACGTCGGCGCCACCGAGACGCGTGCGGTGCGCGACGGCACGCGCTGGCGGCTGTACGGGGAAAAGTGGTTCTGCTCGAATGCCGACGCCGCGCTCGCCATGGTGCTGGCGCGCCCGGAAGGCGCCGCCCCCGGCACGCGGGGACTGGCGCTGTTCCTTTTGCCGCGTGCCTTGGAAGACGGTTCGCCGAACGCCTACCGCATCGTGCGCCTCAAGGACAAGCTCGGCACGCGCGGCATGCCGAGCGGCGAGATCACGCTCGAGGGCGCACTCGCCTGGTTGGTCGGCGAGCCCGAGCGCGGCTTCGCGCAGATGACCGACATGATCAACAACTCGCGCCTGTCGAACGGCATGCGCGCCGCGGGCATGATGCGCCGCGCGCTGACCGAGGCGCTGTTCGTCGCGCGCCGGCGCATGGCCTTCGGCAAGCGCCTGATCGACCTGCCGCTGATGCGCCGGCAGCTGCTCAAGCTGATGCTGCCCGCGGAAGCTGCGCGCTCGATGATGCTCCACACGGCGCTCGAGCTGGAGAAGGCCGACGCCGGCGACGAACTCGCGCGCCGGCGCACGCGCCTGCTTACGCCGCTCATGAAGTTCCGCGCCTGCCGCGACGCGCGACGCGCCACCGGCGATGCGATGGAAGTGCGCGGCGGCGTCGGCTATATCGAGGAATGGTCCGACGCGCGGCTGCTGCGCGACGCACACCTCGGCTCGATCTGGGAGGGAACGTCCAACATCGTCGCGCTCGACGCAATGCGCGCGATCCGGCGCGAGGATGCGCTCGCCGCGCTGCGCCCGGCGCTCGAGGCGATGCTGCCCGAAGCACCGCTCGGCGAGGCGCTGCGCGGCGCACTCGCGCGGGCCTGTGCATTCGCCGCCCGGGTCGCGGGCAACAACGACGCCTTGCACGCGCGCCAGGCGGCGAGCGGCCTGTACTACACCGTCGCCGCCTGCGTGCTGGCGCACGAGGGCACGCAGCTCGCCGCGCAGGGCGACGCGCGCCGGCTGCTGCTCGCGGCGCTGGTCGATCTGCACCGCCTGCGCGCGCGCGACCCGTTCGCGCTCGCGGATCCGCAGCGCGAGGCCGCCTTCGCCGACTTGCTGCTGCCGGAAACGCCGGTCGCGCCGCAGGCCGCGCAGGCGCTGCTCGCCGCCCGCGAGCGCTGAGATGCCCGGGCCGCTCTCCCACATACGCGTCCTCGACCTGTCGCGCGTGCTCGCCGGGCCCTGGGCGGCGCAGAACCTCGCCGACCTCAGCGCCGAGGTCATCAAAGTCGAGCGCCCCGGCAGCGGCGACGATACGCGCGGCTGGGGTCCGCCCTGGCTGCACGACGCCGAGGGCAAGGATACGCACGAGTCGGCCTATTACGCCTCGGTCAATCGCAACAAGAAGTCGGTCACGCTCGACATTTCGAAGCCCGACGGACAGGCGATCGTCCGGGAGCTCGCTGCGCGCTGCGACGTGGTGGTCGAAAACTACAAGGTCGGCACGCTGAAACGCTACGGACTCGCCTACGACGACCTGAAGGCGGTCAATGCGCGCATCGTCTACTGCTCCGTGACCGGCTTCGGCCAGGACGGCCCGCACGCGCAGCGCCCCGGCTACGACTTCATCTTTCAGGGCATGGGCGGGCTGATGTCGATCACCGGCGAGCGCGACGGCCAGCCGGGCGCCGGGCCGATGCGCGTGGGCATCGCGATCACCGACGTCCTGACCGGCATGTACGCCAGCCTCGCCATCACCGCCGCCCTCGCCCACCGCGAGCGCACGGGCGAAGGCCAGTACATCGACCTCGCGCTGCTCGACACCCTCGTCGCGTTCAACGCCAACCAGATCGTCGGCTTTCTCACCTCGGGGCGGCTGCCGCAGCGCTGGGGCAACGCGCATCCGCAGGTGGTGCCCTACGAGGTGTTTGCCACCGCCGACGGCCACATCATCCTCGCGGTCGGCAACGACGGTCAGTTCAAGCGCTTCTGCGCGGTGGCGGGCTGCCCGGAGCTCGCCGAGGAAACCCGCTTCGCCACCAACTCACAGCGCATCCTGCACCGCGCCGAGCTGATCCCGATCGTCGCCGAGGTGATGCGCACGCGCAGCAAGCACGAGTGGATCGAGGCGCTCGAGTCCGCCAACGTGCCCTGCGGCCCGATCAACAACATGCAGGAGGTGTTCGAGGATCCGCAGGTGCGCCACCGCGGCCTGCGCGTCGACATGCCGCATCCGCTCGGCGGCATCGCGCCGGTGGTGGCGAGCCCGATGCGGCTTTCGGCGACACCGGTCGAGTACCGCATCGCGCCGCCGCTGCTCGGGCAGCACAACACGGAAATCTACCGCGAGCTGCTCGGCAAGACTGCGGCCGAGCTGGAGCGCCTGCGCGCGGCGGGCATTGTCTAGGCGCTGAGGTGAAAGCGATCGTTTGCCACGCCTTCGGCGACTTTCACGACCTGAAGGTCGAGGAAACCGCGCCGCCCCCGCTGCGGGCCGGCAGCGTGCGCATTGCGGTCGAGGCGGCGAGCATCAGCTTCGCCACGCAGCTGTGGGTGGCCGGCAGCTACCAGCACAGGCCGCCGTTGCCGTTCGTGCCGGGCGGCGAATTCGTCGGCACGATCATCGAATGCGCGCCCGACGCACGGCGTTTCAAGCCCGGCCAGCGTGTGCTCGCGATCTCGGGCTGGGGCGGCTACGCCGAGCAGGCCGTGGTTACCGAGCACACGGTGTATCCGATACCGTCCGGCATCGACGCCGGCGCCGCGCTACACCTCGCCACCTCCTACGCGACGGCCTACGGCGCGCTGGTCTGGAGCGCCAAGCTCGCGCCGGGCGAGACGCTGCTGGTGCTCGCCGCGGCGGGTGGCGTCGGCCTCGCGGCAGTCGAAATCGGGCGCGTGCTCGGCGCGCGTGTCATCGCGGCGGCGGGCGGCGCGGAAAAATGCGCGATCGCCTGCGCCCACGGCGCGCAGGCCGCGATCGACTACCGCAGGGGCGACCTGCGCGCGGAGATCCGGCGCGTTACCGAAAACCGCGGCATCGACGTCGTGTTCGACCCGGTGGGCGGTGCGAGCTTCGATGCGGCGCTGCGCAGCCTGGTGCCCGGCGGACGGCATGTCATCATCGGCTTCGCCGGCGGCTCGATTCCACAGATTCCCGCCAACATCCTGCTGGTGAAGAACATCGCCGTGCTCGGCTTCAACATCGGCAAGTGGTACGGCTGGTCGGTGAACGACGAGCGCGCCAGGCACGAGCCCGAGATGCGCGCAGCGTTCGAGCAGATCTTCGCCTGGCACGGCGAAGGCCGGCTCGAGCCGCTGGTGTCGCAGGTCTATCCGCTGGCGCGCTTCGTCGAGGCACAGGACGCGGTGGTCGAGCGCCGCTCGGTCGGCAAGGTGGTGCTGCTCGTCAATCAAGAGGAGAAAGGCGCATGAGTACGACCGTTCTTTACGAGACCGACGGCCCGGTCGCGACCGTCACCCTCAACCGCCCCGAGCGGCTCAACGCGATGAACCGCGAGCTGATGAGCGCCGCGGTCGAGGTTTTCGAGAAGGCGGCGAGCGACCCGTCGATCCGCGTGCTGATCCTCACCGGCGCCGGAAAGGGCTTTTGCGCCGGCGGCGACCTCGCCGGCTTCGCCGGCGGCGAATTCAAGCAGCCGCAGCCGATCGAGCAGCGCGTCGCCGAGCTGCGCCGCAACATGCGCACCTCGCAGCTGCTGCGCGAGTCCGACATGGTCACCATCGCCGCGATCAACGGCGCCTGCGCCGGGGCCGGCTTTTCCTGGGCGCTGGCCTGCGACCTGCGCTACGCCGCGGCGTCGGCGAAGTTCAGCAGTGCGTTTCTCAACGCCGGACTGTCGGGCGATTTCGGCGGCACCTACAGCCTCACCCATATCGTCGGCACGGCCAAGGCACGCGAGCTCTACCTGCTCGCCGAGCGCTTCGACGCGGCGGAGGCTGCGCGCATCGGCCTGGTGGCGAAGGTCCTGCCCGATGCCGAGCTGATCGGCCACGTGCACGGGGTGGCACGCAAACTCGCCGAATCCGCGCCGATCGCGCTGCGCGAGATCAAGCGCAACCTGAACGATGCGCTGCGGCTCTCGTTCGCCGAAGCGCTCGATCGCGAGGCCGAGCGCCACTCGCGCTGCGGCACCACGGAGGACAACACCGAAGCGGCGAAAGCGTTCCTCGAAAAGCGCAGGCCGGTCTTCAAGGGACGCTGAGCATGGGACTGATCGAACGCGTCGACCGCATGCAGCTCGCGGTGACCGATCGGGCTGCCGCGGAAGAGACCTTCCGGCAGCTGTTCGGCGCCGAGCGCGCCCGGCTCGACGAGAGCGCGCACCTCAACGCCTGGCGCACCATCCTCTCGATCGGCGAGAGCGAGCTCGAACTGTGCGAGGCGCGCGGCCCGGGCATCGTGCGCGAGTTTGTCGAGCGCTGGGGCGAGGGCCTGCTGAGCGCGGGTTACGCTTCGGCGCGCCTCGACGCGCTCGCCGCGCACCTCGACGCGATGGGCGCGCCGTACGTCAGGGAGGGCGATCAGCTCTACCTGCCCGGCACCACCACTGCCGGCTTCCCGATGGTGATCTCGCCGCTCGCCGCCACGCCACGTCCGCGCGTCGGCCCGGTGCGCTTCTTCTACGAGGCGACCAACACGCTCGATTCGGACTGGAAGACCGTGGCCGAGCTGTACACGCGCCTGTTCCAGCTCGACCCGGCGAAGTTCTCGCCCATCGCCAGCGCCCGCTTCGGCTACGAGGGCACGCTGACGCTGTTCGACCCGCCGGCGCGGCTCGACCGCATCGAGCTCTCGCAGACCTTCCCCGACCGGCCGGGCGCGATGCGCCGCTTCGTCGAGAAGCGCGGCGGCGATTCGCTCTACATGTGCTACCTGGAAACCGGCGATTACGACGCGCTGCAGCGCCGGCTGCTCGACGGTGGCGCGACGCTCATTCCGCGCGGGCCGTCGATCGAAGCCGAGCGCGACGGCTGCTGGGTGCACCCGAAAAGCCTGCACGGCCTGCTGCTCGGCATCTCGCGCAGCACGCTCGCCTGGGAGTGGTCCGGGCGCCCCGAGCGGGTGCAGCCGCCCCCGGGCAAAGGCTAGGCTCCCGCCGGGCCGGCGTTCGCGGAAACGAAGCGGTTGAGGGCCTGGTCGGCGTCGATCATGTGCTCGAGCGCCGCCTCGATGTGCGCGACCACCTGAGGACCGATGGCGCCGAGATTCTCCCACACCAGCACCTCGTTGAGGCGCTTCAGCGTATCGAGCATCTTCGCATGCTCGGCACGATGCGCGTCGGCCTGGTCGTAGGCGACCGCGCGCATCAGCGCCTCTTCCGATGCGTAGTGCTTCGCCTCGACCATCTCCAGCGCCATCAGCAGCGACTTCATTTCCTGGTGATCGCCGCCCTCGAGTGCGCTGCGCAGGCGCGCGACCAGGTCGGCGATCTCGGCGTGATCGCGAACGATAGCGTCGACCTGCTCCCTGGGGGTCATTGCACGCGGGCTACTTCGGGTTGATCTTGGTGATCTTGTTGCCCTGGATGCCGAGCCCGGCCATCAGGCCCTTCTGGCCGAAGACGAAGGCGTAGACGTCCTTGTCCAGGGTCTTCGTCGTGGTCTGCTTCGCCATGCCTTCATCGACGACGACGACGCTCGGCCCGACGCCGACCTCGAAGCCCTCCGAGCTTTCCAGGCCCTGCAAGGCTTTTGCGTTCATGAAGAACATCGCATAGCCGTATTTCTGCGCGCCCGCCTGCAGGCCGTAGGACGCGCCCGCGGTGTTGTAGTAGCCGATGGCCTTGCCGCCCTGCAGCAGCGCGCCTTCGCCGTACTGACCGCCGACGATCAGCCCGGCTTTCAGGATTTCGGGAAACACCAGGATCGCGTGGGCCTTCGGGCCGAGCGACTTGGCCAGCGGCACGCGGGCGTAAAGCTTCTGCAATGTCGCCTTTGCGTCGCGGCTCAGCTGCTGCGCCGAGGCGGTCTCGCCCTCCCCCGCCGCGAGCGCCGGCTGCCCCTGGAACGCGAGCAACACGCCGAAAACGATTGCGCATACCGCCTGCTTCGTCATACACATTCTCCAATCTCGATCGAACCCCTTCGGAACCCCGCCGACAGGCCCACGAGGCCAGCGGGCTACGTAGAATACCGTCCGCCATGCTGTTCGTCGAATCACAACGCGGCGCACGTTTCGCTCTGTTGCTCGCAGTTTCGCTGCTTGCGGCCTGCGCAGGCAAGACGCCCATGATGCGCGTCTACATCTCCGACCGCGCAGCGCGCGGCAGCATTGCGCCATAATTGGCGGCGGTGAAGCATTCGAACCTCATCGCCTGCCACGAGTGCGACCTGCTGCAGCGTGAAGTCGCCCTTCCCCCTGGCGGCAAGGCAATCTGCCCGCGCTGCCAGACGACGCTGTACACGCACTCGATCGATTCAATCGACCGCGCGCTCGCGCTGATGCTCGGCGCAGCCCTGCTGTTCGTCATCGGCAACGTGTTTCCGGTGGTCAGCATGGAGATCCAGGGCCAGCGCACCGAGGCGCTGGTCTGGCAGGGCGCCTGGCGCCTGCACCAGGAAGGCGAGACGCTGGTCGGCGTGACGGTATTCCTGACCGCGTTCCTCTTTCCGCTGCTGCAAATTGCCGGCCTGCTCGCCATCCTGCTTCCGCTGCGCCTCGGCCTGACGCCGCGCTATCTGGTGCCGGCGTTTCGCCTGGTCGAGCAGAGCAAGCCCTGGAGCATGGTCGAAGTCTTCATGCTCGGCGTGCTCGTCTCGCTGGTGAAGCTCGCGCACATGGCGACCGTCGTGCCCGGCGTCGGCATGTGGGCGTTCTTCGGACTGATCGTGCTGCTTGCCTGGGCGAGCAGCACGCTCAACCCGCACGAGGTCTGGGCGCGGCTCGAGGTCAGCGCGCCGGAGCCGGCGGCATGAACGCGCCGACCGCCGCACGGCTGGGCCTCGTCGCCTGCCAGGTCTGCGAGCTGGTCTCGCGCCCGCCCGCTGCGGCCTGCGCCTGCCCGCGCTGCGGCGCGCGGCTGCATTCGCGCAAACCCGACAGCATCGCGCGCACCTGGGCGCTGCTCCTTGCAGCGGCGATCCTCTACGTCCCGGCGAACCTCGAACCGGTGATGATCACGCGCTCGATCTTCGGCACGCAGCGCGACACCATCCTGAGCGGCGTCGCCTACCTCTGGCACAGCGGCTCCTGGCCGCTGGCGGTGCTGGTGTTCGTCGCCAGTGTGCTCGTGCCGTTGCTCAAGCTGCTGGCGCTCAGCTACCTCGCCGCCTCGACGCAGCGCCGCTCGCGGGTGCGCCAGCGGCAGAAGACGCGCCTGTACCGGCTGCTGGAATTCATCGGCCGCTGGTCGATGCTCGACGTGTTCGTCGTCATGGTGCTGGTGGCGCTGGTCAAGATGGGCGCGCTCGCCAACATCCAGGCCGGTCCCGGCGCGATGTGGTTCGGCGGCGTCGTGGTGCTCACCATGTTCGCCTCGATGAGCTTCGATCCGCGCCTGATCTGGGACCCGTCCGGAGGAGCCGATGGCTGAGCCCACGCCCGAACTCGAGCCGGCCGAGCTGCCGCAGGCGAGAATCGCCGGCCCGCGCCGCTCGATGTTCTCGCTGGTCTGGATCGTGCCGCTGCTCGCGGCGCTAATCGGCGGCTGGCTGGCCTGGAAAGCAATCAGCGAGCAGGGCCCGGCCTTCATTATCCGCTTCAAGACCGCCGAAGGGCTGGAGGCCGGCAAGACCAAGATCAAGTACAAGAGCGTCGACGTCGGCATTGTCGAGGCGATCGAGCTGACGCGCGACCGCAGCACGGTGCTGGTGCATGCGCGCATGGAGAAGTACGCCGAGGACTACCTCGCCGAGGACAGCCGCTTCTGGGTCGTGCGACCGCGCATCACGGGCACCTCGGTGCAGGGCCTTGGTACCCTGCTCTCCGGCGCCTACATCGGCATGGACGTCGGCAAGAAGAGGAAGACCACGCGCGACTTCACCGGGCTCGAGCAGCAGCCGGTCGTTACCGCCGACGTACCCGGGCGGAACTTCGTCCTCAAGAGCCCGACGCTCGGCTCGTTCAGCGTCGGCGCACCGGTCTACTTCCGCAAGATCGTGGTTGGCGAAGTGGAGTCCTACGCGCTCGACGCCGACGGCAAGGGCGTGTCGATCCGCATCTTCGTGCGCGCGCCCCACGACCAGTACATCAACAAGGAAACCCGCTTCTGGGAAGCGAGCGGCATCGACCTCAAGCTCGACGCCAGCGGCGTGCGGCTCGAAACCGAGTCGTTCGCCAGCATCGTGATCGGCGGCATCGCCTTCCAGACCCGCGGCGACGGCGCCACCGCCGAACCGGCGGCAGAGAACGCCGAGTTCCGCCTGTTCCGCAACCGCGACACCGCGCTCGCCTACCGCGACCTCGTGGTCATGCCGTTCA
>Ga0209536_100000408_pt1 | contig 69019 bp, 60 predicted proteins | sample DeeMarSeWOR28_12_FD_187461 | JGI IMG/M metagenome (GOLD analysis project Ga0209536, IMG submission 187461) | Marine sediment microbial communities from White Oak River estuary, North Carolina - WOR-2-8_12 (SPAdes) (version 2) | ecosystem: Environmental > Aquatic > Marine > Intertidal zone >...
AGCGCAGTCCCGCCGGGTCGTGGCGGCCCGGAACGCGGCCCGGCTGTCCCGGGCGCGTTACGACGGTGGCGTCGTCGATTACCTGGAGGTGCTGGACACCGAAAGAACCAAGTTCGACGCCGAGCTTGCCCAGTCGGCCACACTGCAGCTCTATTTCAACTCTATCGTCCAGCTCTACAAGGCGCTCGGGGGTGGCTGGTCGCCGGAATAGTTCCGGCGCCGGGGCGACTGGCCGACAGGATCAATGGCTCAACGCAGAGCCCGATGGGCCCGGTGGTCGATCGATCCCGAAGGCTTACTTCTTGCGCCGCGACGGCCGGGTCAGGTGAACTCGGCCGGGCTTGCCGCTGCGGCGCTGATTAAGATTGACGACAATGTCCTCGACCGCTTCAGTGACGGCCGCCAGGCTGCCCTGACGGTAACCGACAATCCGGTTGGTTCCCTGGTTGATGACGTATTTGTACCAGTTGCTGCCCTCGGTACCCGCCGGCGGCTTCGTCTTCTTAAGGGAAGCCATCTCGAAGGGGCCGTTCTGGATTGTGTCGGTGCGGGCTCGCTTTGCCGTTTCTGCCATGAAATATTCCTGCTGAAGGTCGAATTACTCGCGGCATTGACCACGTTGGGCCCGGCGGGCCGAACCAAACGGGCATCCTGAAGCACGGGGCCTACGGACGCTGGCCGTCCCTTCGCAGCCCGAAGCTCGCTCCCAAGATCCGATTTTGCCTCCCATCCGACGGCAACCGTCGATAACGGGGAGCCGGCGCACCGGACACGGAATCCGATCCGCTCACCGCGAAAAACACCGGATTGTACCAGATCAGGCGATTCGACTCTCGCAGGCCGCCGGCAGACAGTCTGTGGCCGGCCTCGTCCTGCTCAGTGATCAGACGGCGAGGCAGCGCCACGATCCCCGACAGGCTCTTCGGTAAACAGGTGGCAATTGATCAGATGCGGGGCAGTATCCGTACCCACGTTGATACGGGGCGGAATCACCTTCTTGCAGACCGGCATGACCTCGGGGCAACGGGTGTGAAAAGGGCAGCCACTGGGCGGATGCATCGGCGAGGGCACATCCCCGCCGAGAATAATCCGCCTGGACTTCTTCTTCGGATCCGGTATCGGGATGGCCGACATCAACGCCCGCGTGTAGGGGTGACGGGGGTTGCGATAAAGGGCCCTTGCGGACGTGAATTCCACCATTTGGCCCAGATACATCACCCCCACGTCGTCACTGACATGCTGGATCACGGCCAAGTCGTGGGAAATGAAGAGAAACGAGATGTTGTGCTCCCGCTGTAGGCGAGCGATCAGGTTCAGCACCTGTGACTGAACGGAAACGTCCAGGGCCGAGACGGGCTCGTCGGCGACGATGAACTCCGGGTTGAGGGCCAGTGCACGGGCGATGCCGATCCGCTGCCGCTGGCCGCCGGAAAACTCATGGGGATAGCGGGACAGAACCTGTTTACGAAGACCCACGACGTCCAGGAGTTCCTCCACCTGCTTCTGTCTTTCCCGGGGGGTGCCGATATTGTGCACGTCGAGCGGCTCCTGGATGGACTGGGCGACGGTTCTCCGCGGGCTCAGGGAAGCGTACGGATCCTGGAAGATGATCTGCATCTTGCGGCGGCGAGCCGTCAACTGGTCCCGGCTCAGGCTCATCAACTCCTCGCCGTCCAGATAGATCTGGCCCGAGGTCGGCTCGTGAAGCCTCAGCACGGCACGCCCCAGGGTCGATTTGCCGCAGCCGGACTCGCCGACCAGGCCCAGCGTTCTGCCCTTCTGGAGTATGAAACTGACCCCGTCCACCGCCTTCACATTAGCCACGACGCGCCGGAACAGCCCCCCGCGAACGGGAAAATACTTTTTCAGATCGATGACTTTGAGGAGTTCGCTCACGGATTCCTGTCCCTTAATCGATCGGGTGATAGCAGGCCACCCCGCGGACGCCGTTCCCCGGCGCAGCCTCGAGCAGGGGCTTCTCACGGTTGCAGCGCTCGGTGGCCCTCGCGCAACGGTCAGCGAACCGGCAGCCATCGGGAAGATGCAGAAGGTCCGGCACCATGCCGGGGATGATCGGCAGTTGGGCCAGCTTTTCCTCCCGGATCCGCGGAATCGATTCCAGCAGGCCCTTGGTGTAGGGGTGGTGGGGCCGCTCGAACAACTCGCCGATTGGCGCCGTCTCGATGATATTGCCGCAATACATCACGATGGCCCGATCACAGCTCTCCGCCACCACGCCCAGGTCGTGGGTCACCAGGATGACAGACATGTGGAACTCCTCCTGGAGCTTGACGATCTGCTCCATCACCTGGGCCTGGGTCGTGACGTCCAGAGCCGTGGTCGGTTCGTCGGCCACCAGCAGCTTCGGATCACAGGACAGGGCCATGGCGATCATGACCCGCTGACGCATGCCACCGGAAAGCTGGTGGGGATATTCGTCGATCCGTTTTTTTGGCGCGGGTATGCCGACCTTGTCCAGCATGTCGATGGCCACGGCCCGGGCCTGGCTGCGGCTCAGGTCCTTGTGCCGCCGCAGTATGTCGATCATCTGGTTGCCCACGGTGAACACCGGGTTCAGGGCGGTCATCGGCTCCTGGAAGATCATGGAGATGTCGGCGCCGCGCATGGCCTGCATCTGCTTCTCTGACAGGCGTGTCAGGTCCCTGCCCTGGAACGTGATACTTCCCTGGACGATGCGCCCCGGCGGCATGGGTATCAGCCGAAGCAGCGTCAGGCCGGTCACGGTCTTGCCGCACCCGGATTCGCCGACGATGCCCACCGTCTCGTTGGGATAGACGTCGAAACTGATGTTGTCCACGGCCCGCACCGGTCCGTGACGGGTATTGAACTCGACGACCAGGTTCTTGACGCTGAGCAGCGGCGCTCCCTTCGTTTCGCTCATCAGGCCGCCACCTTTTTCGGATCAAGCGCATCCTGGAGAGCGTCCGAAAACATGTTGAAGGCCATGACGAGACCGAACAGGAACACGGAAGCCCAGACGAAATTGTTGAAGAACCCGGCCAGAACCTCCTGGGTGGACTCCGCGATCATCAGCCCCCAGCTCACGCCGTCCTGGACTCCCAGGCCGAGGAAGCTGAGGATCACCTCGGACTTGATGGCCGCCACGAAAACGATGGTCGCCTGCACCAGCAGGATATGGAAGGTGTTCGGCAGTATGTGTCGATAGATGATGACCAGCTGAGGGACCCCGATGGCTCGCGCCGCCTCGACGAACTCGAAATTCTTCAGCTTGATGACCTCGCCGCGCACCAGACGCCCCGTGGTGGTCCAGAACGTGGACACCATGGCGATGTGCATGGCGTAGGGATTGCCGGTAAGAGCAAAGGCAACGGCGGCCACGAAAAGGTAAAAGGGAATGGAATCCAGCACGCCTTTGAGCCATAGGATGATTTCATCGATCCAGGTGCCGCTGAAGAAACCGGCCAGTGCGCCGAGGAGCGCGCCGATGATGGTGGAAAGCACGGCCACCACCAGGCCGACCTCGAACGCGGTCTTGGTGCTGTAGAGCGCCCGCTGAAAGATGTCCTGGCCGATGATGTTGGTGCCGAAGGGATATTCGGCGGACATGGGCGCCCACTTGGGCCCCTCCACGTCGCCCCATTCGGTGGCCCACAGACCGAGCCAGACGCCGAGGGCCACGATGAAGTACACGACCACGATTCCGAGGCCGATCATCCCCATGCGGTCACGGGTGAATTTGTAGATCGCCTTTGCCCAGAGGGACTCGCGGTGAGCGGGCGCCGTGCCCGTTTCTGCCGTCTGCGTGGCGGCGGCTTCCGGTGTTGCTGCGCTCACTTGAGCGACACCCTCGGGTCAACGACCCGGTAGAGAATATCCGTCACCAGGAGAGTGATAACGAACAGTACGGCGGTCAGGCCGACCACCGCCTTGAGGATGGGCTGATCTCCCGTGGTAATGGCGTCGTAGGTCACCTTGCCGATGCCGGGGATGCCGAAATAGCTCTCGATGATCAGACTGCCCGACACCACCACCAGCGGGATGGAAAACATGATCCGGGTGATGATGGGTATCAGAGAGTTCTTGAGAATATTTTTGTATAGCAGCTTGCCCGGCCGCGTCCCGAAGGCCTTAGCCGTCCTCACGTGATCGCGGGTCATCTCCTCGACCAGCACGGCCCGGTAGAAACGCGTGTTGTACCCCAGGGCCACGAAGACCGTGGCCAGAGTGGGCACTGTGATGTAACTGATGTAGTCGGCGAAGGAGTGGACATTCCAGCCGCGAACAGGGAACGCGTTCAGGCCGTAGCTGGAAGAGAAAATGATCTGGAAGGCGATGACGACGATCAGAAAACTGATGCTCATGCCTACCACCGCGAAACCCATGATGAACTTGTCGATGTAGCCGCTGCGATGGTATGCGGCAATCAGGGCGAGGATGATCCCCAGCACGTTGCCGAGTATGAATCCGGGCGTAATCAACGCCAGCGATATGGGCACCGTGCGCGCAAGTATCTTGCTCACCGGCTCACCGGTGGAATCCGACGCGCCGAAATCAAGGGTGGCCATCTCCTTGAGATATTCCGCGTAGCGTGTCAGAAACGGCCGATCGTAGCCCAGCTCGTGGCGCACCTCGGCGATCTGCTCGGCCGTCGGGTTTTTGCCGAGCAGCTCGTAAGTTTTGTCGGGACCGAAATAGACCATCAGCAGGAAGCTGATAAAGGTCACGCCCAGTATCAGCGGAATACCGCCCACCAGCTTTCGGATTGCGTACTGGAGAACCTCCATGACCTTTAAGCCCCTCCTCCGTCGGCCTTCCTGCTCCTGTCGATATCCACGTACTTGAGGAAAAAGCCGCCGACGATCTCCCGATCCGGTATGGCGATGACGTCCTTGTGCCAGAGCATGATGCGGGTCCGCGAGAGCCCCGTAATGGCCACGCAGTCGTCGATCAGCATCTTGTTCATTCTCTGGTAGAACTCGGTTCGCTCCGGCGACGGCAGCATGACCGAGGTCTGCTCGTAGAGTCGGTCATATTCCGGGTTCCGGTAGTTAGCGTCGTTTGATCCCGGCGAGCCATTGGGGCCGTAAAACAGCTGCAGCGTGTTCTCGGCATCCGGAAAATCCAGGCCCCATCCCTTGGCGACGAACGGCAAGGTACTGTTCTTCCAGGCCCGGCTGATGTCGCCGAAAGTGGCGAACTGCTTGATCTTCACCTTTTCGCTCGGGTAGCCGATCTTTCTCGTCCAGCCACGGAACTGCTCGAAGAACTGGCGCGCGGTGACGCTGGACGTCGTGCCATAGACCAACACGGGCAGATTGTCCTCATTCCACCCGCCCTCGGCGAGCAGGCGTTTTGCCTCTTCCACGTCCCGCTCCACACTCCAGCGCGGCAGGTTCGGATCGTACTCGGGCACAGCCGGCGGAATAATGCCGGGGAAAACCTCACCCAGCCCGGAGTAGAAACTCTCGTTGCGCTTCGCCCAGTCGAACCCCTTGATGACGGCACATCGAAGCAGTTTGTTTCGTCGTTCCCGCTCCGGGTCGTCGTTGTAGCCGAACTCCGGGAAATCCATGTTGAAGGACTGGAAAACGAACCCGGCTTCGACGCCCGCATACATGTGGTATTGCTGCGCGTACTCGGGTTTCAGAATGACCGGGTGCTTGGATGACAGGATGTTGTCCACCTGCTCGTTGGGGACTCCGGTGTACTGCACCTCGTTGCCCTTGGTGAAGGAGTTCCACCGGGCGGCGCTCTCGGCGATGAAGTCGATCTCCAGGACATCCAGGAAAGGCGGCGAGCGGCCGTGGATGCTCTCCACGCCGCTGAAGGCCTGGGTCTCCGGGTTGTATCCCTCGAACCAGACATCCACGGGTTCCTGACGGAACTTCTCGTTCTTCTTGAAAACGATCTTGGAGGTATCGTAGGACACCACCCGGAATGGACCCGAGCCGACCGGTCGCGAGGACAGTTCCAGCCCGTAGGTCTCCACCGCCTCTCTCGGCACGAGGGCCGCATATCCCATGGTGAGAGTGAAGATCAGCTGCGGATAGGGCTTGATGAGCTTTATCAGGATCGTATGACGATCCAGGGCTCGCAGCCCTTCGATCTCCTGATCGTAATCTGCGCCGTCCGCCTTCCACTCGTCCAGGCCCACGATCCGGCCCTGCCACAGCCAGGCACCCTGGCCCCGCATCTTCGGATCGAAGTGGCGCTTGATGGAATAGACGAAGTCCTCCGCAACCACCTCGCGGCCCTTGCCGTCAGCGAAGGCAGGATCGTCGATGAAATGGACGCCTTCCTTGATGCGGATCCGATATTCGAGAAGATCGTCCGATATCTCCGGAAAATCCACCGCCAGGTTGGGTTTCACTTCATAGGGTCGTGCCAGGTACTTGAACGCGTACAGGGTGTCATAGGCATTCAGCACCACGTGGTTGGCATAGACGTTGGATGCCTGGACCGGATCGATGCTGGATGGCGCCTGGTCCATCGCGTGGCGATAGACCTTCAGATTCGGATCGTAGCCGTTGCTTTTCTGTTCCTGGGCGCAACCCGACACGATGACGGACGCGATCACGGCCAGAGACCAGGCCAGCTTTCTCATGTATGACTCCAGGGGCATCCGGGACAGTCCCGGGCTGCGCCCGGGACGCAGTAAGGTAACACGACTTGCGGCGCCGGGCAGCCATGGCGCATGTGGATTGTCCCGTCAGAGCTTCGTCTCGACGTGGCGAGGCCCGGGCTCTCCCGCACCGCAGACCGCCGGGTATCGGGTCCTTCAGAGATCGAAGTGGCAGGCCACCTGGTGCGCCTCGCCGGTTCTCGCCTTGACCGTACGCAGCGGAGGAAGGTGCTCGCGACATTGGGGCTGGACATGGGGGCAGCGGGTGTGGAAAGGACATCCGGACGGCGGGTCGATGGGCGATGGTACGTCGCCTTCCAGAATCTGCCGCTGCCGTCTGCCGCCGGGGACCGGCTCCGGGATGGCGGAGATCAATGCCCGCGTGTAGGGGTGCTTGGGACGTTCATAGACCTCGTCGGCGCCGCCCGTCTCCACGATGCGCCCCAGGTACATGATCGCGATTCGGTCGGAAACATGCTTGACCACCGCCAGATCGTGGGCGATGAACATATAGGAAAGCTTCAGCTGCTCCTGAAGGTCCAGGAGCAGATTCAGAATCTGGCTCTGGATGGAGACATCCAGCGCGGAAACCGGTTCGTCGCAGATCACGAGTTTCGGATTCAGCGCAATCGCCCGGGCGATACCGATCCGCTGGCGCTGACCGCCGGAGAACTCGAAGGGAAAGCGCTCGGCCGCAGCCGAAGGGAGGCCGACGATATCCAGCAATTCCGCGACCTTGCGGCTCCGCTCGGCCGAGTCACCGATGCCATGGATCACGAACGGCTCTTCGAGGATATTGCCGATAGTGTGTCGCGAATTCAGGGAATCGGCCGGGTCCTGGAAGATCATCTGGATCTCCCGTCGATGCGGTTTCAGCTGCCGCTCGGGCAGCCGGCCCAGGTCCACGCCACCAAACAGAATCCGTCCGGCAGTCGGCTTGATGAGGCGCACGATCGTCTTGCCCAGGGTGGACTTGCCGCAGCCCGATTCGCCGACAAGGCCGAGCGTCTCGCCAGGCCCGATATGCAGCGACACATCGTCGACGGCCTTGCACTGGGCCTTGGCCGTGAGCAACACGCCACCGCGCACCGGGAAATAGGTCTTCAGCCCGTCGACCTCCAACAGCGCATTCTCGCGCCCGGTGCTCATGCCCGTTCAACCTCGATGTCTCGCCAGCGATGACAGCTGACATGATGCCCGGTGTCCACACGGGCGATGTCCGGCTGCTCGGCCTCGCAACGCTTTACACGGTAGGGGCAGCGGTTCTGGAACCGGCAGCCGGCCGGCAGGTCCTTGAGGCCGGGCACCATGCCTTCGATGACCTGAAGACGCGTCTTCCTCTTGTTCTCCAGGCGCGGGATCGATTCCAGGAGACCCCGGGTATAGGGGTGACGCGGGCGCTCGAAGATATCGTGGACACCACCTTTTTCAGCGACCCGGCCAGCGTACATCACGACCACGTCCTCGCAGGTTTCGGCGATGACACCGAGATCGTGGGTAATGAGGAGAATCGACATACCCATCTCCTCCTGCAGCGCCTTCATCAGTTCGAGGATCTGCGCCTGGATGGTGACGTCCAGGGCCGTCGTGGGCTCGTCGGCAATGACCAGCGCGGGCTTACAGGCCAGCGCCATCGCGATCATGACCCGCTGACGCATGCCCCCGGAAAGCTGATGGGGGTATTCGCCGACACGAACCTCCGGGGACGGGATTCCCACCTTGTCCAGGATCTCGACGGATTTCTCGAGTGCCGTGCGTGGCGTGATGTCCTGGTGGAGCAGGAACACCTCGCTCAGCTGCTTGCCGATACGGTGAACCGGGTTCAGGGCGGTCATGGGTTCCTGGAAGATCATGCCGATGCGCGCGCCGCGGATGGCATGGATATCCTCCTCCGAGGCCTCCAGCAGATTGCGACCTTCGAACATCACCCGCCCGCCGAGCACCCGGCCCATGGGCTGAGGCAGCAGGCGGATGATGGACAGGGCGGTGACGCTCTTGCCGCAACCCGATTCGCCGACAATGCCGAGGGTGTGGCCCCGACGGACCTGGAAGCTGACCCCGTCCACCGCCCGAAGACGGCCGACTTCGGTGTCGAAGGCCGTCACCAGATCCTGGACGTCGAGCAGTACGTCACTCACGGACGGCGTGCCCTAGTTGGTCCGGTACTGATCATAATCCCTGATCACCGGCGGGAAAGTCTTGCCGGACTTCCTCGCCTCCAGGGTCTCCTTCTTCATCTCGGTATCGATCCAGGAAAGGAAGTACTGGTCCGGTCCGCGGCTCAACTTGACGTCAAACTCGTCGGGAAATCTGAACCAGCGCCAGTGCAGCACCCGGTAGAATGGAATCACGAACCCGGGTACGAAGGAGGCGTCCTCGTACAGGAACTCCTCCATTTTGAAGGCCAGTTCTTTCATCTCCTCCGCGTCGGAAGAGGCCCGGTAAGCCTCGATCATCGCATCCAGCTCGGGGTAGGCGAGGGACTGGAGATTGTTGGTCTGGGTCTTCAGCTTACGATCAGGATTGGGGCTCCCGTCGGGCAGGAACGCCCGATCGTAGGCATTGACCGAGTGTCCAAAATCCCAATACCGCGGGTACATCTCGGCGGAAACGGCGAAGGCCGTGAAAGCAATGTCGTGCTTCTTCTCCTGCACCTTCTTCCATGATGCAGTCTGATCAAGGATCTCCAGGCGATATTCCAGACCGGCCTTGGCCGCCTCTTCCGCCAGGATGGTGAGAACGTCACGGAAATTCTGATAACCGGTGGTCAGGGTAAACGAGAGTCGCTCGCCGGCCTCGTTGACGAGGATGCCGTCCGCGCCCCGGTTTACGAAACCCGCCTTGGCGAAATGCTCCAGGGCCTTGTCCACTGAATAACCGCGCGGCTGGAGGGTGGGATGGGTGAATTCGCCGTAACCGTCCGAGTTGGTCCGCATGCGCTGGTAGTCGCCACGGAAGTATTTCTCGATCACCAGGTCCCAGTTGGTGGCGTGCTGGATTCCGACCCTCACATCCCGGTTGTCCAGCAGAGGCCGGGCTTCGTTGATCCAGAGGCCGTAAGTGGGCCGGGGCCGGTCATTGTAGAAGACCGATTTGTGCACGTAGCCTTTCTGCACTTCCTCGGCGCCGTCGGGCATCTTCTCGTACCAGTATTCCGGCAGAGTCCCGCCGAACCGGTCCAGTTCGCCCTTGCGGAAAGACTCGAAGGCCTTGGGGATATCCCGGATGACGGTGAAGTGGAGCCGGTCGAAGTTATACCGGTTGCGCCAGAATTTCTTGTCCTTGGCCCACCAGTCCTTCACCCGGGTCAGCGTGATCGACTGGCCCTTCTTCAGGTTCTCGGGCCGGACCTCGTAGGCGCCCGAGGTCGGCACGAAACGCCATTGGTAACGTTCGACATAATCCTCGCCCAGCTCCCTGTAGAAATGTTCCGGCAAGGGTTCCAGTTCCATGACCTTGAACAGCAGGTCGGGGCGGACTTCCGGCTGGGTGATCGAGAACGTCAGCTCGTCGTATTTCGTGATGCTGGTGTACTTCCGGTTATACCAGTTGTTGTACCAGGGCGCCCGGATGTGGGGACTCTGGTAGAGAAAAAACATGAACAACATGTCGTCCGCGGTAATCGGCTCGCCGTCCGAGAAACGGGCCTCCGGATCGATCCGCACGTAGACAGTGGCATTCTCCTTGTCCAGGGCCCATTCCCTGGCGATCCCAGGGAAATAACGGAATCCGGTCTCGGTGATGCTGGTGTCGTTGGGATGGCGCCGACCGAGCTGCATGACCACGTCATCGAGGATGAACGGACGGAAACCGCCGTTCGCATCCGGACCGAATCGCCTCAGAGTTCTGGGGAAATCCTGGATCCAGGTGTAAAAAGTACCGCCCTTCTTGGCCTCCGGGGATCCGAAGTCCGGCAGATCGCTGCCGTCCTCCCAATCCAGATCTCCCGGGATGTCGGCCGGTGTCGCGAAGCGGAAAAACCTGGGGAACTCGCCCGCCGCCGCCCTCGCGTCGACCTCTTCCTGGGTGATCTGGCCCTTCTCCAGTGCCTCCCAGATTTCCGGGGGCAGCGAGACCTTTGTTCGGTAGTGTTCCTGCATTTCGGCGGTGATGTCGGGCGCAGGCTCGGCGGACTTCTCTGCCGGCCCGGAGTCCTGGCCACAGCCGGCCAGGGCAATCACGACTGCAGCGAGCAGGGGTCGGTATGCAATTTTCATTCTATTCCTGTCTTTAACGGTAAATAGTGAACTTCTTGGGGTCGAAGGCCTCGCGGATGGCTTCGCCGATGAAGGTAACCAGCGTCAGGATGACGACGAGGGCCACGAAAGCCGAGGTCACGATCCAGGGCGCCGTGGTCAGGTTGGCGGTGCCCTGTTTCAGGAGCTCGCCAATGCTGGGTGTGGGTGGCGGCAGTCCCCAGCCCAGAAAATCCAGCGCGGTGATCGCGGTAATCGCCGCCACCACGGTGAAAGGTATGAATGTCACGATGGTCGAGATCGTGTTTGGAAGAATGTGCCTGAAAATGATCCGGGACGTGCTCGCCCCCAGCACCCGGGCGGCCAGCGCATAGTCCCGGGCCTTCTCTCGATACGTCTCCGTCCGCATGTAATAGGTCATGAAGGTCCAGGAGAACAACACCATGATTACGAGGAGGATGGTGATGCGCACCGGGATGCTGAAGGTGGCCGGGATCACCGAAAAAACGATGATGACCATGTAAAGGAACGGGATGTTCGACCAGATTTCGATGATGCGCTGGAACAGGAGATCGAACAGCCCCCCGAAGTACCCCATCATGCACCCGAGGGCGATGCCGATCAGGTACGTCAGCACGGTGAATGCGATCGCGAACAGGATCGCCGTCCGAAACCCGTAAAACAGTCTCGCCAGGATGTCCCGCCCGGTGGTGTCCGTGCCCAGATAATGTTTCTTGGCCAGATCCGGCGGCGCCGCCCGGAATATTCCCTCCACCTCGGTATTTTCGTAAGGGTTGTATGGCACCGGCGGCATGATGATGGAATTGCCGTCGGCCTCCGCGCTGAATCGTTCCGCGAGCGCACGGTAGTTGACCGGGATATTGGCCGCATCCCCCTCCAGTCCGAATTCGTGGCCCAGCTTGACCGAGCTGTACGTGGGGAACATCAGCTCGCCCTGATAGCTTATGAGGAGCGGCTTGTCGTTGATCAGCAACTCGGCGCACAGCGACAGGAGGGTCAGCACGGTCAGGATCAGGAACGAGTAATAGCCACGCTTGATTTCGCGGAAACGACGCAGCTTGCGGATCGTCAGCGGGTTCAGTCGCACCGGCAGCCCCCTCCGCTCACTTGAACCTGATCCGCGGATCCACGAAGGCCACGAGGATATCGGAGATGATATTGCCAATGAGCAGCAGCAGACTGCTCAGGAACACGACGCCCATGACCACCGGATAATCACGGTCGAAGATGGCCGTCAGGCCCAGCAGGCCAAACCCGTTGATGTCGAAAATGGTCTCGATAAGGAAAGAGCCCCCCACCAGCAGCGTGATGTTCTGGCCAAAGGTGGTCGCGATCGGGATCAGCGAGTTCCGAAGGGCGTGCTTGACCACGGCGTCCTTGAACGACACGCCCTTGGCGACCGCCGTCCGCACGTAATCGGCCGCCAGATTGTCCATCAGATTGTTCTTCATCAGCAGCGTCGTGACGGCGAAACTGCCAACCAGGTAACAGGCCAGAGGCAGGACCGCGTGGCTGGTGATGTCCTTGACCTTCCCCCAGAAATCCATTTCGTCGAAGTACAGACTGGTGAATCCGCCCATTGGGAACCATTCGAGCTGCACCGAGAAATAGAGCAGCAGCAAGGCGCCCAGCACGTAGCCGGGAACGGCATAACCGGCAAAAATCACGATTGATGTGGCGTTGTCGACGAATGTGCGATGCTTTATCGCCTTCAGTATCCCCAGTGGTATGCACACCGCATAGGTGATGATCAGGCTCACCACGCCATAGAAGAGGGAAATAGGGAAGCGGGAACGGATGATGTCCCAGACAGGCTCGTTGTATCGATAGGACGTTCCCAGGTCTCCCTGGAGGAGTTTCCCGACCCACAGTCCGTAGCTCACGAGCACGGGTTTGTCGAAGCCGTAATACTCCTTGAGCTGCTGCAGTTGCTCCTCCGACAGGGCCATGTCCTGACCCGCGGTCGAGGAGACGCCCGAACTCATGCTCGCCTGCTGTGCTTCCATGATCGCACGCTCCAACGGACCACCCGGCACCACCCGGGTAATGGCGAAGAGCAGGATCGTGATCCCAAAGAGCGTCGGCGGAATCAGAAGCAGGCGTCGAAGGAAGTAATCACGCATAGGGCGCGTAAATTAGTCGAATTTGACGCTCTTGCCTACACCACGGGCCAAGAACCACCCCAGAGGCGTCGGATGCTGCGCCGCAATAGACTCCGCTGTCGAAATCAGCGCGGGAGGCGATGCGGTAGCCCGTGGTCACCGTTTGAACTCGCGGCCGCGGGTGAATGACAATGGTTACCGGATGACGCGCCACAGGGAGACCCGCATGCCCTTCGGAAGGTCCACTTCGTCACTTCCCGGACGTGGCTTGTCCGCCGTGCTCCCGCACTCTGTCCTGGTCATCATCCTGCTGGCGTCCGGCTGCGCCGTTCACGAACACCCGACCGAGGATTTCACCGGCCGAGTGAACACCGTGGACGCAGCCACGATGCGGATCTGGATGGCGGAAGGACGGGATTTCACGATCGTGGACGTGCGCTCGGAGGGGGAATTCGACAGCGAGGGACACGCACCGGGGTCCGAGTTGCACTCCTGGTCGATCTTCAATCGGGATCCCGCAAGGAACCAGGCGTTTCTCGAGGAAATGAGCGCCCGTTTCGATCGGGATGCCGCGATCGTGCTGATTTGCTCCCACGCCATGAGAGCGTCCCAGGCCGCCGCCGCCCTCGCAGAACAGCGCGGTTTCACCGCCGTATACGTGTTCCCCGGCGGCTACGAGGGTCATCATATGGAAGGATATCCCGGGGGCGATGGATGGAAGGCTGCCGGGCTGCCGGTGGAGGACTGGTAAACCTGAATCCCGCAGCCAGTCCCCCTGGAAAAATCTTAAAGAATAGCCATCGACCTGATCTTCCCGAATAATGGCGCGTGGGATCAGGAGTACGAGACATGACCGTGGGACCGTGGAGATTTTTCGGCGCGTTGCTGGCGGTCGCTGTTCTTTGCCGGCCAGCCACCGCCCAGGAAAGCGACTTTCCTCCCTTACCGCCCCTGAACGAGCCGGCCACGGCGCTGGCGCTGCACGGCAAGTTCGTATGGGCCGACCTTTTCTCGAGTGACATCGACAAAATTAGAGGTTTCTACAGCGACCTGTTTGACTGGGAGTGGCGCTACGTGAGCAGCCCGCCCAAGGCCTACGGCATGTTCTACAAGGACGGAATCGCGGTCGCCGGACTGGCCAAGCGTGATCCACCGGAGGGGGCCCAGGCCTATGGCACCTGGGTGTATTACGTCTCCGTCGCCGACGTGGCAGCAACGGAGGCGGCCTTCTTAGAGCGCGGTGGCGAGGCGCTGCTACCGCGTCGCTCGATGCCGCAACGCGGGGATTTCTCGATCCTGGCCGACCCGGACGGCGCGATCCTGGGCATCATGCGATCCAGCAGCGGTGACCCGGAAGATTTCCAGGCCGCCGTGGGCGAGTTCATCTGGTATCAGCTGTTCACTCGCGAGCTTGATCCGGCGGCGGAGTTCTACGAGACGTTGTTCGGCTACGACATCTACGAGAAGGAGGAAACTCCGGAAATCGTGGACTATATCCTCTCGGCGGACGGCTATTCGCGGGCAGGCATCGGGGCCCTGCCCGAAAACTCGGAGACCGTACCCACCTGGCTTGGCTATGTGAGAGTCGCGGATGTCGGCGCAGCGATCGCGAAAGCCGAGGAACTCGGCGGTTCGGTTTTGCTGCCACCGACCGAAGAACGCCTTGGCGGTGATATGGCGATCATTGCCGACCCCGAGGGCACGCCTATCGGACTGCTGCGATGGACCTACCCGGAACCCGGGGAGACACAACAATGAGCAGCCGAACGATCTTCTTGCTGCCCGCCACCGTGACTGCGTTCCTGATGCTGGCATCCACGGGATGCGAGTCAACGGGGGGTGGCACGACCCGGGTTAGCAGCACCTATTATTACGGCTCGGGCTGGAACGACCCGTATTACTACCGCCGTGACTATTATTACGGCACCGTGGTCGTGCCCCCCGGTCACCGGCCCGGTCACCGGCCACCGACTCACAGGCCGCCGGCCGGCCGTCCCCCTGGGGCCAGGCCGCCGGGAGGCCGACCGACACAGTTACCGGCGCGCCCCCGTCCGAGTCCCCGACGATAAAGGGAAGACCGGTTTCACTGGTCACCCGGGCCGCGTCTTTTTGGACCGCCGTCGCCCCCGCTGACGGGACGGCACGATTTCGGCAGTCCCGCCCCATTGCTCTCGATGAGCGTTCTCCGCTTCCTGGCGGACGCTCGAGTGACGGCTCGACAGGAGCAGCGAAGACGGCGCGCACACCCGTGCGCGGATAATCCCCAGGTCCCGGGCGGCATCGAAGAGGCTCGGGTACCAGCTCTCCCACCCCGGCAATAACTGCTCCACTTGTGCGCGAAGGCTCACTCGTCCTGTCCCGTCTTTACCATTGGCTCGCCGCTGACGTTACCGCAGAGCAGGGGGCGCGACAATGCCACCGGTCACACTCGGAGCCCTCGCCGCATTCGACGCCACCGGGCGCCCAAAATGGGCAAGAAATGACCGCCATCAGAGGGTGGGCCAAGGACATCTATACTGATTGAAGGAACGTCGAGGGATCTGCCGCAGCCAGGGGCGTGCATGGCTCTCTGGCCTGGCAGGTCCCCGGTCACCCATGCCGATACACAATGCAGAAATCGCGGGTCTGTTCGAGCGCCTTGCCGACCTGCTCGAACTGGAAAGCGCCAATCCCTTCCGTGTTCGCGCCTACCGCAACGCGGCGCGCACGATCCGGGGATATCCCGAATCCATGGCCAGCCTCGTCGAGGCCGACGCCGATCTCAGCGAGCTGCCGAATATCGGCGAGGATCTGGCCGCCAAAATACAGACCATCGTGCGTACCGGGAGCTTGCCCTTGCTGGACGAAGTGGCGTCGCGGACGCCTGGTCAGCTGAGTGACCTGATGAAAATTCAGGGGCTGGGGCCAAAACGGGTCAAGACGCTCTACCAGACACTGGACGTTCGCTCCATAGACGACCTGGGTCGGGCGGCCCGAAGCGGCAAGATTCGGCGGCTTGCCGGCTTTGGCGCAAAGACCGAGGAGGCCATACTCAGGGGATTGAAGGACATCGCCGGTCGGGCTGCGCGAACCCCCCTGCCGCAGGCCGAAGACACCGCCCTGTCGTTGGTCAGTTACCTCGAAGCCGTCGCCGGCGTCCGCCAGGTCACGGTCGCCGGCAGCTACCGCCGCAGGAAGGACACAGTCGGCGACCTCGACCTGCTTGTCACCGCAGCCCGGGGCGCTCGGGTCATGGATCGATTCGTCTCCTATGACGAAGTCCGGGACGTCATCTCAAAGGGGTCGGGGCGGTCGACGGTAAAGCTCCGGTCCGGATTGCAGGTAGATCTTCGCGTTGTGCGCCAGGTCAGTCAGGGCGCTGCCCTGCTCTATTTCACAGGCTCTAAAGCACACAATATCGCCATTCGGAAAATCGCCGTCGGGAAGGGTCTCAAACTGAATGAATATGGGCTTTTCAAGGGGGACAAGCGAATCGCCGGCAGAACGGAAAAGGAAGTCTATCGACACCTGGGCATGACGTGGGTCGCGCCCGAACTCCGCGAGGACCGGGGCGAGGTTCAGAAAGCCAAGACAGGCCGATTGCCAAAACTCGTCGAGCTCAGCGACATCCGCGGCGACCTGCACTGCCACACCCGGGCCACCGACGGACGGCTCTCTATCGAGCAGATGGCCCACGCCGCAGCCGACCTCGGATATGACTATCTCTCCATCAACGACCATACCCGTCACGTCAGGGTCGCCAACGGCATGAACGCGGACAGGATCCTGGAACAGATGGAGAAGATCGACAGGCTCAACGAGGGGCTGGATGACATTGTCGTCCTGAAATCTGCCGAGGTAGACATCCTGAAAGACGGCTCTCTGGATCTCCCGGACAGCGTGCTGGCCCAGCTCGATTTCACCGTCTGTGCGGTCCACTACGGGTTCGATCTGCCGGAGAAAAAACAGACCGACCGCATTCTCCGCGCGATGGATAATCCCTTTTTCAATATCTTGGCCCATCCCACCGCTCGCCTGATCAATGAGCGGCCACCGTGCGCCGTGGATCTCGGCCGACTGATGAACGCCGCCCGGGAACGCGGTTGCGTGATGGAGGTCAACGCCCAGCCATCGAGGCTGGACCTGAACGACGAGGGCTGCCTTCTCGCACGGGATGCTGGCGTCAAGGTCGTCATCGCCACGGACGCGCACAGCGACTCGGATCTGCGCTACATGCGTTTCGGCGTCGACCAGGCGCGCCGCGGCTGGCTGACGGCAGCCGATGTGCTGAACACGCGTTCCGTGACGGATCTCAAAAAGGCCCTGAAGCGGCGCTGAAGCACCGGCGTTTGCACCGTTTCGCCCCCGACCGACTAGCGTTGACCGACCGGCATCAACACCATCGGCGCCTGGGAAGCCGGCATGTCGAGAACCTCGAGGACCGCTTTGTCGTCGAATGCGCCCACCACGACGGTCCCCAGCCCCAGCGCCTCCGCCTGGAGGTAGACATTCTGGGCGGCGTGACCGACCTCCATCCAGACGTACCGCTCGGCCCGGGACCCGTACCTGGCGGCGGTGCGTGCAACGACGGCCGCCAGAACGATCACGGCCGGTGCCCAAGCCATCCATGCCTGCCCCGAGGCCGCGCGGGTCAGCGAGGAAGCGAAATCGCCGCCCGCGTGGCGGATCAACCGGCAGGCACCGGGCGTGTATCGGTAAATGCCCGGCTCCAGCCCCTGGATTCGGTTGGCAACCAGCCAGGTTTCGAGCGGATAAAGGGCCCCGGCGGACGGCGCAGTCCGACCCCCTTCGTCATCGGTCACGCCCTGGCAGGCCCAGAGCAGCTGGCTTATCTCGTCGAGGGTCAACGGCCGCGAAGCATAGCGCCTCACCGACCTGCGGGCCGCCAGCGTCTCCTCGAGGGAGACACGGGAGCGGCGCGAAGCGTCCGGCAGCGTCAATGACCCTCCTTCGACGGCCGGCACCGGCACGTTCCTGGTGTTTCTCTCCGCCGTCTCGCGCATTTCCCGTCGACCGCTCGTCCCGCCTCTAGAGCGTGTGGTAAGTCGGACGGGGATCGGCATGCTCAAACCGTTCCTGACAGTTGTGGCAGCGGGCTGCGCTCGGCACCTTCTCCAGCCGTTCGAACGAGATCGGCTCCTCGCAGTCAATACAGACGCCATAGCGACCCTCCGCGATTCGGGTCAAGGCATTCTCGATGTCTTTCAGCTCGATCACGTCCCTGTCGATTTCGCTCAGGTCGATATCGGTGAGCAGGTCGGCCACCGATCTTTCCTCCAGATCCCCGACGCGGTCGGCAATCGCCCGGTACTGGTCCTCGTCATACTTGATCAGACCCGTCCGGATCTCTTCACGCAGCACCGCTGCGCGATCCCGCAGCTGTTTTCTCAGAAACGCGATTTCCTTTTGTCCGAATACCTGTTCAGGATCGTCTCTGCGGGAGACTTCGGTCGCTTGTCCGGATACAGTCGTTTTGTCCAACATGCTCGCATCCTCCCGTCTTCGGCCAGATCGTCCTCGTCAGCCCCCAAAGCACGACTCCCTACACTATTTATAGCCCTTTGGCGGCGCGTCTGTTGCCCAGGTCCCTGGCGCGGGGGACACGCACCTGAAGCCCTGCCCGGGCGGCGCGGGAATATCAGGCGGGCATGCGGGCCAGCGACGGCCCGAATTCACGAACCCGTGGTCGCGACGGATCGACGCAATGCCTGAACAGACTCGGGCACCCTGCCCCTCCAAAGAATTCCAATAGAATCATGAAGGTATGGCAGGCTGCCGGCCCCTGACCGGCCGCCCTTCCCACACCGGGTATTCAGCGCTGGGACCAGGGAACGAACGGATAGCGGACCGGTGCGTCCTGAATAGTCTCGGGAAGCACCAACAGACGATAACCGTCCTGCCACTGCATCACGTAGGTGCGTTTGGCCATCTGGGCACCGGTTTCGTCTACCCGATAATGACCCAGCAGCGAGCGGAATTTCATGGTCCGCAGCTGCCCGCGAATCGCCTCCCGATCCAGGGTGTCCGCGAGCCGAACGGCCGCTTCCAGGACCTGGCCCGCCGCATATCCGTAGGCGGCCTGCGCCGCGGCGTTGCTGCCGAACCGCTGTTTGTACCGGTATGAGAAGTCGTAGGCCATGGGCACATGGCCGCTCCGCATCCAGGCCACCAAGCCCATGATGCCCTCGGCGTCCGGGCCCAGAGCTTCTCCGAAGCGTCGCTGAGCCGGCCCGACCGTCAGGGCAAAGATTTTCGGCGAGAGACCCGCCGCCTTCACCGCCTTGACAAGGCCGATGGAGTCTTCGAGATAGGTGCCACCCAGCAGCACCTCGGGCTGGCCCGCGGCCATCCGGCGCGCCAGGTCGGTGAACTCGGTCTGCGCCTCGGGATAAGACTCGTCAAAGACGATGGTCATACCGTAAGCTCGGGCAAGCTCACGGACGCCCCGGGCCACCTGGACAGGGAAATCGGAGTCCGCGAAGACCAGGGCCACACGTGTGAGCCCCTGCTCATGTGCAAACCGCATCGGCAGATCCATGTACAGACCCGCCGGGGCATCAATCTGGAATACGTTCCGGTATCCGCGCATCCAGATATCCTCGGCTGCGGCTCCGCCGGCCACCATGGGTATTCCGTGCCTCTCGGCGACAGTGCTGGCGGCATGGGTGATGTCCGACCCGTAGGGCCCGATCAACAGATCGACCCCGTCCTCGGTGACGAGCCTCTCGTACAGCTCCGCGCTGCGGGTCGGATCGGAGCCGTCATCGTAGGCCACGATCTCTACGCGGTGACCGAGAAGCCCGCCCCGGGCGTTCAGGTCCTCGGCCCACATCATGACGCCCTGAAGCTGGTCCTTGCCCAGCTCCGCATAACTGCCGGTCTGGGACGCGGTACAACCCACGCGCATCACCGGGCGTTTCTCCTCCGCCAGCGCCCCGGTACCGATGGCGCAGGCCCCGAGGATGAAAATCAGCAGACCTCGACGTGAAATCAGCATGTTTTATTTCTCTATGTCGAGCCGGCGCTTGGTCGTGTAAAGCTCCCTGACCAAACGGTATTCGAAGGGCGAACCGGTGCCGTAGTAGAGGAACCGCACGTGAGCCCGTGTATCGATGACGTAAAGGAAGGTCCAGACGCGCTTCCACCAGTCATTGGGATCCAGCAGCGCCTCTCGAGCCCAGTTGCTGACGTACCAGTCCACACCGAGGCCGACACCGTCCCTTACCGAGGACGGGCCCAGCAGGGGCAGCACCAGGTAGGGTCCGGCGCCGATGCCCCATTTGCCCAGGGTCTGACCAAAGTCTTCATCGTGCTGCGGAATGCCCATGGCAGTCGCCGGATCGAAAAGCCCGGCCAGACCGATCGTGGAATTAACGGCAAATCGGCCTGCTGTCTGGGCAGACTTCCTGCCGCTGAATTGGAGAACGGAATTGAAGAAAGTCGTGATATTGCGGAAGTTCACGAAAAAATTGTGTACGCCGGCGCGCAGGAACCGCGGCGTCACCTTGTAGTAGCCGATGACCAGGGGCAGCAGAACGTATTTGTCCACCCGATAATTGAATCGGTACATGGTCTTGTTGAACGGCGCGAACGGGTCGTCCATGTCGCCGAACTGTTCCACGTCCGGCCTGAGCACCCGGCTCGCCGAGAACACCGGTGGCTCAGGTTCGTCCCCTTCGACGACGACCGGAGCCGTGCTGCATCCGCCAGTCGCCAACGCCGCCAGGAGCAGCGCCGGGAACAGCAGGTGCGTTCGGAATGGCTGTCCCCGGCCGGCCCCCGATTTCACGGTTGGAACACCTGGACCATGTGTTCCACGAGTTCCCGATGCTGGATATTCCCCATGTGACCGCCGTTGCGATAGATCATCGCCCGGTCACCGAAGACATCGCGGATGAATTCGACCTCACCGGGCTCGAGGATCAGGTCATCTTCGTTGTGCATGGCGTACATCCGGTCTGACGTACGCAGATAATCCTCGATGCTCTTGAGGCTCATCTCCTCGATGAGGTCGGCGCGGCTCATCGTCGGCGTCTTCGCCCGGTGGTAAGGATAGAAATAGGCGTGAAAGTAATCCGTGAATCCCAGCCGCATGGCCACGTGATTGAATTTCGCCAGATCGGCATTTTTCGGCAGTCGAACATTGCTCGGCTTGATGTAGCCGAAGTTGGTCATCAGATCCGAGGAAAATGCCATGTTGGCGGCGGACATCCGGAACGAGGTCCCGATCAGCGCACCGAGAAGCTCCTTTTCCGGCTTGAATACTTTGTAGGCCTGATAGAGAAAGTCCTCGTTGAGCTGGAGCTCGTCGGATCGTGTGTAAACTTCCGCAAAGGCATCCACCAGGTTCTGATAAAACTGGCCGAAGTTGTCCTCGCCCCCGGGTATGTTCTCGAGCATCCGATCGAGCAACGAGATCGAGCTGTAAAGGCGCACCGGCGAGTTGATCATCAGGGCCCTTCTGAAACGGAAGGACTGGCGCTCTTCATCCAGTTTTGCGACGAAGGCCGTATTGAATGCGCCGAGGCTGTATCCGGTAAGGAAAAAATCCGTGACTGTTACCTTGCGTCCGATTTTTTCCCAGATCCGCTCCATCACCCGGTACAAGTCCTCCGCATCCTCGTACGCGTGGCCGGGCACGCTGCTCTCGGACGCAGCGACGATGAAGTTGGAATGCGTTGGAGACGTGAGCCCTACGTAGTGAAATCCGGCCTGGTAGAACGCGCGGCCGAGCTGTCGGACACCGCGGCCATCGTGGGACCCCCCGGTCCCCGCAATAATGAAAACCAGCGGGGCGGGATCCTTTTGCAGGGCATACGAGTACCGCAGCTTGTCGTCGTAGAAGAGAAGCTCCGGCGTCTCCCGGTCGGGAAATATTTTTATGCTGCGGCGCTTAAGGGGGACGGTGACCGCCAGCTCGGGGCGAAACTCCGAAGGCGTGCCCACCACGGTGGCCACGAATGGATCGTCGAAGGGATAGTCGTAGGCCGGCGCCGATCCCGGCAGAAGCACCGCGGACAGGACCGCTGCAAGTATGCCGACGCTCCGCAAGGTTCTGATGCTCATAGGCTGATCAGGTCCTGAAAATCATCGGGAACACTAACGCGAGCCGCGCTGGAAAGTCCACCGCGGCCGGGCGTCAATCCGACGTTCTCTCGGTGCTTGACGGCAGCAGGTCCAGTCATGCCTTCATGTCTGTTTCACCGGCTGGCCCGCTCCCAGACCGATCCATCGGCGCATATCTTCCAGCATAAGGTAATTGACAGGGATGAGTAACAGCGTAATCACCGTGGCGAAGAGAATTCCGAAGCCAAGAGACACGGCCATGGGGATCAGAAACTGCGCCTGGGTAGATTTCTCCAGGAGCAGGGGCGTCAGCCCGGCAAACGTCGTCAGGGAGGTCAGCAGAACCGGCCGAAGACGATCGAGGCCCGCCTTGTAAAGGGCATCCTTCAGCGCCATCCCGCCCTGCCTGAGCCGATTGACGTAATCCACCAGCACCAAGCTGTCATTCACCACGACGCCCCCCAGCGCCAGCATGCCCATGATGCTCATTATGGTCAGGCTCATACCCATGATGATGTGGCCGAGCATGGCGCCGGCAATGCCAAACGGAATGACACTCATGACAATCAGCGGCTGAAGATACGATTTAAAGGGAATTGCGAGCAGGGAATAAATAATGAACAGCACGAAAATAATGCCGTATCCGATACTCCTGAACGACTCCCGCTGCTCACGGGCTTCCCCCTCGAGACTGTAACGAACCTCGGGATGGGTCGCGGTCAGTTCGGCCAGGCGATCAAGCATGTCCCGTTTTATGGCTTCGACGTCGGCGGTTTCCTTGTTGACATCGGCCGTGATGTTGATCGTCCGGCTTCGGTCCACCCGTCGGATTTCCGAGAATCCCCGGCCAAAATCAGCCGCCGCGACTTCTGAAAACGGGACTTCTACTCCGGTCGGCGTCCGGATCCGCATATTCTCCAGGGTCTCCAGGTTGCGTCGCTCGGACTCCGGGTAGCGCACGAACACCCGGACCTCGTCCCGGCCACGCTGAATGCGCTGGACCTCGAATCCGTAGAAAGCCTGGCGAACCTGGCGCGCCAGATCGTCCAGCGTCAGTCCCAGCAACTCTGCGGCCGGCTTCATTCTGAGTTTGATCTCCTCTTTTCCGTCTTCGAAATTGTCGGCGATATCAAAGACGGCCGGATAGCTCCGCAGACGCGCCTTGACGCCCTCGGCCACCGCCCGGAGATCATCGAAATCGGGTCCGGACAGCTGCACGTCGATGGGCTCTCCGCCCTGCCCGATTTCGGCCCGGAAAGTAAGCTCCTTGGCCCCGGGGATCTGACCGATTCGCTGACGCCACTCCCGAACCAGTTCGGAACTCGTCACATCGACCGTGCGTTCCTCCGGTTTGACGATCTCGAAAGCGACCAGACCGAGATCAGACTGGGCAGCCCCTTCCCCGCCCTGGGATCCCACGGTCACCATGATGTCCATGATCACGCTTTCGCCGGTCTCCGGGTCGACATGCTCCTGTCGAAGCTCTTCCGCGACGGCGGCGATCCGGCTAATTGCAGCAGCCGTGGTTTCGAACGGCGTGCCCGGCGGCATGGTCAGAGAGGCCCTTGCGACCTCGCTCTGTACGCGGGGAAAGAAAATGAACCGCAGATGGCCGCCAATCGCCAGGCTGAAGAGCAGGATCGCCACGGCCAGGAAGAGCGAGAGCGCCAGGTAGGGTCGGTTCATGGCGCCGCGCAGGGCCGGTTCGTACAGTCGCTTGCTCCAGGTCTCCAGCCACCGGGCAGTCCGACGCTGGGACCTGACGAGCCATCCATGGTCGCTGTCCCGATCGCCACGCACCTTGACGTGCTTAAGGTGGGCCGGCAGGACCAGTTTGGATTCCACCAGCGAGAACAGCAGCACCGGGATCACGATCAAGGGGATCTGGGCGAAGATCTGACCGCGCACGCCCTCGACCATCATGAGAGGAATAAAGGCTGCCACGGTGGTCAGTACGCCGAAGGTGACCGGGATGGCGATCTCCTGGGTCCCGACGATGGCGGCCTCGAGAGAGTTCCGGCTGGTTCCCAACCGCGTATAGATGTTCTCGCCGGTCACGATGGCATCGTCCACCACGATGCCCAGCACCAGGATAAAGGCGAACAGGCTGATCAGGTTGAGGGTCACACCGAAAACCGGCATCAGGGCGATGCCCCCCATGAACGCCACGGGCATGCCCACCAGCACCCAGAACGCGACACTGCCCCTCAGGAACAGGGTCAACAACAGCAGGATGAGGATACTGCCCTGGATGGCGTTGCGGACCAGGGTATTCAGCCGCGCTTTCACGACCAGCGATCGATCACGCCAGGTATTGATCTGGACGCCGGGCGGCAGGCGATCAGCGGCCTGCGACACATAGGTCTTGACGGCGTCCGCCACGTCGATTGCGTTCTGGTCACCGACCCGGAACACGTCGATGAACGCTGCCGGCTTGCCGTTAAAACGGGTGTCCATCGGCTCTTCGTTGAAGCCGTCCCGCACAAAAGCGATGTCGGAAATGCTCAACCGGGTGCCGCCACCCGATCTGACGATGATGTCCTCAAATTCGTTGCCCACCCGCGCCTGGCCCTGGGTGCGGATAAGGATTTCCCCGCCCTCGGTTCGTACGGCCCCAGCAGCCAGGTCCAGCGACGTGCGGCGCACCGCATCAGCCACGCCGGCAAGGGTCAGACCGTACTGACGCAGGGTCTCTTCCGAGACTTCGATGGATATCTCGTACGGCCGGACGCCGCTCAGGTCGATCTGGGATATCTCCGGCAGATTACTGAGGTCGTCCCGTACTCGCTCGGCGGCAAGCCTCAACTCCCGTTCCGTCAGGTCGCCGGAAACGACAACGGTAATGACTTCGCGGCGTCTCTCGGGCAGGTAGACGACGGGCCGCTCGCTGTCCACGGGAAACGTGCTGATCGCGTCGACCCGGGCCTTGATGTCGTTCATGAGTTCCCGGGGCTCGTAACCCGAATCGACCTCGATCGACACCGAGCCGACGTTTTCGGCCGCCACCGAGCGCATGGTCTTGATCCCCGCCAGATCGTGGATCGCCTCCTCGATCTTGATGGTGACGCCCTCCTCCACTTCCGCGGGCGTCGCCCCCGGGTACGGCACCCGGACAATCACCGTATCGAGCTCGAATGCCGGAAAGACCTCGAGGGGGATCCGCGCCGTCAGGGCATAGATACCCAGCCCCAGGATCGTCAGCATCAACAGATTGGCGGCTACGTCGTTTTCCGCGAACCAGGCAATTGGACGTTTCATTCCGATTCGTTCCCGCCGTCATCGACTCGACGGGCCGCGTGCCGCCGTCCCGGCGTCCCGCGCCTCGGCTGAGACGCCGCTTCGGGTCGGCGATACGCCGTCGATGGTGGCCTGTACCGGCGTGCCGTCGGCGGCAATACTCAGGGACGTCAGAGTCACGACATCGCCCTCGTGCAGCCCCTCCGTGACAACGACCCGGGTCTCGTCGTTCCAGGCCACGGTCACGCGCCGGCGCTGCAACCGACTCTGCTCGTCAACGATCAGTACGTGGTTGCCCTCCCGCAGTGCGGCGCGGGGTATGACGATCACGTCTTTCAAGGTCTGACCCTGGATTCGGGCGCGGACGAACTGGCCGATTCGCAAGGGGGGTCTCCCGGCCGGACCCCGCGCGTAGGGGTCGTCCACCTGGGCGACAACGAACAGCTGACGGCTCTGAGTGTCGATTGCCCCCTCCACGCGGACCAGTCGACCCTGCCATCGGAAGGTGGTCCTGCCGATATCAGCTTCTATGGTCACGGGCGGACCCGTCGGCCTATCCGTATCGGCGTCGTCCCGGAACCGCTCCGGGAGATCCACAAACTCCATCTGGCGATTGCTGAGCGGCAGGGGTATCTCGACATAATCCACCGCATAGATCCGGGCCAGCTCGGTTCCCACGGACACGAACTGACCGATATCGACGTTTTGTTCCAATACCCGCCCGGCGTAAGGCGCGCGAATCCGCGTGCGCTCCAGGTCCACCCGTGCCCTCTCCAGCTGAGAACGGGCCGACAACAGGGCCGCTTCCGCAGCGGCGATTTGCGGCTTTCTCAACCCCAGGTCGGGCGCTTCCTTGCCAAGCTGCTTCCAGTCGTTTTTCACCACCTCGGCCAGCGCCAGCTCCTGTTCCAGCGTGGCCTTGGCCTGAGCCACCCGGGCCTCGGCCGTGTCCAGTGCGAGTTCGTAGTCCCGTGGCTCGATCCTTAACAGGACCGCCCCTTTCTCGAAAAATCCGCCCTCTCGGAAGTCCGGTGAGACGTCGATGATTCTCCCCGACACCTCCGGTATCAGCGTGCTTTGGGTCCTCGGGCGGACCGTGCCTTCCGCGGTCACGACCACATCGAATGAAACGGGCGCGACGCGTGTCGCCTCGACGGAAAGGGTTGCCGCGGTCGGGGCCTGGCGGCCGGCCTCCGGTTTGTTGACGATCAGTTGACGGGCGATCACCAGAGCGATGATCAGCACCACGATCGGCAGAACAGCCTTGAACCTGATTCTCATGTTCTCATTAAGGGCCGGACGGTCGTCCGCGTAGACAGTGTGAACTTTGAAGCCTCGGGATTAAAGCCCCCGGATGGCGCGTTCGTCTTCCGTGGCCGGATTGATTCAGTGGCCCGCGGTGGTGCCGCCGTCGATCTGCAGAGCGGCGCCGGTCACAAACCGCGCGTCTTCCGAGGCAAGATAGAGTATGGACCGGGCAATCTCCTCCGGAGTGGCGATACGTTTCAGCGGCGCATAGTCGATCAGGGATTGCTCTGTGCGTGCGGGTTCCGCGCTCTGGTCGATGTAGTCTCGACGCACCATGTCGGTGTCAACGTATCCGGGACAAACGCTGTTCACCCGCACCCGCGGCGCAAGCTCCAAGGCCATGGCCCGTGTCATATTCACCACGCCACCCTTGGACGCGCAGTAAACGACCAGATCGGCCGTGCCCATCAGCCCCGCATCGGAGGCGACGTTGACGATGCTGCCTCCGGATTCCCGCAGCGCATCCAGCGCCGCGCGGGCGCAGAAGAATACGCCCTTCAAATTGACGTTCAGGGTCTCGTCCCAGAGTGCCTCGTCGACGCACTCCATCGGCCCGGTCGGGCCGACGCCCCCGGAGTTCACCAGCACGTCCAGACCGCCCAGCGCGCGGATTGCGGTGTTCACAGCGGCTTCACAACCGGCCACGGTCCCCAGATCGCCCGGCGCCGCGACCAGCCGCTCTCCGCCCCCCAAGGCTTCGATCGCGGCTTCCACCGAGCGCGGGGTCCGGCCGTTGACCGCGACACGAGCGCCCTCTTCCAGAAACGCCTGGACGGTCGCCCTGCCGATGCCGCGGGTACCGCCGGTGACAAGCACTTTTTTATCGAGGAAAATCAGCTGTTTATCTCGTCGGGCACAGGGCGCACCCTCATCCGGCGGCCAAATCGGCAAGGAAATATGGCGCGCCCGGAGAGATTCGAACTCCCGACCCTCAGGTTCGAAGCCTGATGCTCTATCCAGCTGAGCTACGGGCGCGTAACTGTTTAGGATAGCCTTTTTTAAGGCACAGGGGCAGATGGGCCCGGGAGGGAAGATACGGGTTTAACCGGGAGGCCCGCTCCGCGGCTTACCCGGGATTTCGGAGCTCACTCGGTACTTCCGGTTGAACACCAGGCCCGGCGCCTGGATCCCCGTCTGACCCCGGGACGTTCGTGTGATCATCGGGATCGAATTCGAGGTTCCGGTCGCGTGGCTGTGTGCCGACGACGAGCTCGGGCTGCTCCAGCCGCGAAAGCGGGGCGGCACTCGGCACGCCGCCCTGACGCGTCTTACGCCCCCCACATAATAAATCCGTTTCAGCGGCGACAGAGTCCTCATTCACCGGTCGGCGTGACGGGCTCTTGCTGGAAAGGCTCAAGATCCTTCTCACCGTCCCCATTCGGACGGGTGCCGGGCATGATCTCGAAGCCGAGTTCGAACTGCACAAGCGTGGATTTGAGTTGCTCGTAGACATCCCGGTTGCCCTCCAGCGTGGCCTTGCCGGCAGCGATCTGGTCATCGAATTTGGCCGCCCCCATCATGATCGGCTCCAGGTCCGCCCGATCGATGGTCACCGTCAGGTCTGCGTCATCAGCCTGGTAACCCACAATGTTCGTCAGGGTGGCGTTGCTCATCTCCACGACGAATCGCTCGCCGTTGTCCGGGGTGACGAGGTTGATCTTGAACTCCATGTCCCCCGCCTTCTCGCTGTCCATGCGTATAGCAAGGAAATCCAGCCACAACTCCGTGGTCATGGCGGCGATGAGATCCGGTCCACCGGTCTTGGGCGACGCCCCCGCGGGAATCCCGGAACGCAGCTCCAGGGCGGCGGCCAGGAAACTGTTGCGAACACTGGGACTCTCCTGCTGGTAGCCGATCTGCTCGAAGATATCCGCCAGAAGGTCCTTGGCTTCCTGGTTGTCCGGTTCGGCGTAGACCAGCTTGTTGACGATCTCCTGGGCATGGCGATACTGGCCAGCCTGGTACAGCTCCCTGCCCTTGGCGATGATCGGCTCGGCGCCACCCATCATTTCTACGAAAAGCGGCGCCGAATCCTCCGGCGATAACGGGATCAGGGTGGTCGGGTTACCGTCCCAATAGCCCAGGTAGCGGTTGATGACCGCCCGGCTGTTGTGCTCCATCGAGCCGTGATAACCGCGAGCGTACCACTGCTGCTGCAGACTCTCGGGCACCTTGTACACATTGTGTATCTGGTTGATGGTGACGCCCTGGTTGGCCAGGTGCAGCACCTGGTTGTTGAGGTGGGCATACATGTCCCGCTGACCGCGCATCACCTCCTGGATCCGGTCGTTACCCCAGCGCGGCCAGCTATGGGAGGCGAACATGACCTCGGCATCTTGCCCGAACATGTAGAGGGCGTCGTTGATCTTCTTGGACCACTCAAGCGCATCCCTGACCAGCGCTCCTCTCAGCGTGTAAATGTTGTGAATGGTGCCGGTGATGTTCTCGGCCGCCCAGAACGCGCTCAGATCGGGGAACCAGGTGTTCATCTCGGCAGGCGCCTCGGTACCGGGCGTGTTCTGGAAAACCATCCTCACGCCGTCGATGGTCATTTCCTCGAGGTCCTTCTCGATGATCACGGTGGGCGGGATCAGGCCCAGGTTGCCGGCGGCCGTGGACTTCCCGATGGACTGATCCACGTGACCGAAGGGACTCGCGGGCAGCAGTACTCCGTACTGGTAAAAAAGTCTTCGGCTCATGGCGTTGCCGGCATAGACGTTTTCCGCGACGGCATGGTCCATGAACCCGACCGGCGCGATAACCGGCACCTTTCCGCTGCGGACGTCGGCGATGTCTACCACTCCACGGACGCCACCGAAGTGATCCGCATGGGAGTGGGAGTACACAACGGCGACGACGGGTCGCTCACCCAGTTGTTCGTTGATGAACTTGAGCGCTGCCTCGGCAGTCTCCTTGGCGGTCAGCGGATCAAAAACGATCCAGCCCGTGTCGCCCTTGATAAACGAGATATTGGCCAGGTCGTAACCGCGCACCTGGTAGATGCCCGGGATGACTTCGTACAAGCCATAGTTCATGTTGAGAATGGCCTGTCGCTGCAGGGAAGGATGGATGCTGTCGAAGTCCTTACCCGCCAACAGAAATTCATATTTGCCCATGTCCCAGGCCACATGGCCCTTCTCGGCCATGATCTGCTTGTAGTCGGGCGCCGCGATAAAGCCCCGTTTCTGCTCCTCGAAATCCTTCTGGTCGGAGAAAGGCAGGGCCGCCCGTCGTTCCCGCTGGATATCGATCGTAACGTTCGTAGGCAGTTTGCCCTTCGGATGGAAGTGCGTGTTCTCGTCGGCCTGGCCGGTTATCGGCCCGGAAAACATGACGGTGGCGGCCGCCGTGATGATCCATTGAGTTCGGGTGAGGGTGAAGGTCATCATGGGTGTCCTGGTTAAGAGGTGGGTTGGTCAGCCCGGTTTTCTCGACTGACCCGAGGCACGGCAACCTGCCGTATAAGTGTAGAGAGTTCGAGGGGGCCGGCTCTGTGGATTCCCCGGAACGACCCTGTCCGTAAGCAGAGACGAGACAAATGGCGCCCGCTCACGGGCGCCATTTTTGTACTATCTCGAGCGTCGGGTTACCGGCGCCAATGCTCCCTCGGCGCAAAGACAGCGCTTTCCCGGGATCTCAGTTGGCCGCCTTGATGATTCCGCAGGCGTCCCGGGAACCGCCGGCGCAGCCCTTCTTGAGATCGGTCTCCTCGTCGCAATAGGTATCCATGTTCGTGTGAATGATGAAGGCACTGCCGTCCTCATCCATGATGGTCAGGCGGCCGGGCGACAGGGTGACGCGGTTTGTCGTATGCGACATCGTGCCCACGCCGTCCTTGCTCTCGATATTGATCAGGTCTCCCATGTGGTAGGGATGATTAATATCCTTTGCCGGGGCTTCGTCACCGGCACTGTCCGGGCGCGACTCGCCGAAGGGGCCCGGATCATGGTGACCCTTGGCAGCACCACAAGGCTCGCAGGCGCCCACTTCGTGGATATGCACGGCATGCTTGCCGTCCGTCAGGCCCATTACGTTCATCTCCACGGTCACTTCCTTGATGCCCTCAGGCGTGACCTGTTCGGTCAGCGTGGCTGTTCCGGAGATATTGGGGTCGGTGCATCCCTTGATCTCTGCGGTGGCTGTCATGCCGCCGGCATGAACAGCGCCGGCAGCCAGAATCAGACAAACCGCGAAAACCGGGCGACAGGCCTGTTCAGCAGTTGTCAAGTTGATAAGTTTCATATCCTCCCCCTCCGCGAGGAAATCCTTCCTCGTCGTTGTGTTTGTTGCAACAGCCATTCGGCCGCCCGAGATCGCAGTCCCATTGCGATGCAGAACGCGGGTCCCGGATCGGTAACAGTTAAGGGTACTGCTCATGACCATGCACCTCAATGGCCGGCATCGTTGCCAAGGATCTTCAGGTGCCCGGCACAGCCACCGCCCCCCCGGTCGCGCGTGTTTTCCGCCCCTTGCCAGGCTGCAGGCCCGGATCGGGCCGCCGGCGGCGACGGATCGAGGTGTCTGAGGTCAAGGACAGCTGACGCAGAACCCGCGATCTGTCGAGAGCCGGCGGGAATCGGCAGCGCTACTGTTTACCGCCCTTGGCGGCCAGTTGGACGCACTGATTGTCGCCGGAACCAAAGTCCACCAGTCCAGCCACGGCGGCCGGTGGAAAGACGAAGAGACTGGCAATACCCGCCAGCTTCCTGAGTGTCCCGACCTTTTCCGCCGACACAGCGGGATCCCGGAAGGTCCCACCGATACGAATAGGAACCGCCGTCGTCAACGTCACTGACTTGGGCTTGGGTCTGAAAACCAGGTTCCACTCTTCCTTTCCAAGGTCGACCGAGCCGGAACCGACGATGGTGGCCCGGTCGGTATCCAGCACCAGCAGGTCGGAAGTCAGGATACCTGCGTCCGCACTGAGGTTGGCGGCGAAACAGTTCATCGGCACGACGTCGATTTTCTCATCTCCCAGCAGGGCTCCGAGGGTCTTGATGCCTACGGTCTTGACCATGCGTTCCAGGACGCCGACTTGCGCGGTACCTTCTCCGACGACGACCCTCAGTTGGCCGGCCATGCTCCCCATCAGGGCCGCCTGGGAGTCGCCAGTCATGGAAATCTGCAGTTCGAAATCTCCCTGCCCGGTCATGAAGGGCGGCTCAGACCAGTCGCCCATCACTTTGCCTATGTCAGCACCGCGAGCGACGACGTTCATGACAGCACGGGGCGGCTGGATGCTGGCGTCCAGCTCCAGTTCGCCGGAAGACTCGGCGCCATAGATCGAACCCCGCTCCGACGTGATCCGAAGCTTGCCCTGGTCGATCGTAAGCTTCGCCACCGTATCCGTGTAGGAAAAAAGCGATGCCTGAAGGCGGGCCGCAGAAATCTCGAGCGACGCGTCCATGGCGCTCACCCAGTCGAGGGGAATGCGCTCTTGGCTCAGGACCCGGTCTCCCCGGGGATGGGACGGCTTCCCGGGGTCTGCCGGACTCTCGTCAGCGTTTCGGAGGAAAGCGATATCCACAAATTCGGAACTGAGCTTCCCCTCGACACGTGGTCGAGGTCCGGATCGATCGATAGTGATCGCCCCTGCGATATCGCTGCGCCCTACCTTCAGCTTCATGTCGGTGAGCTCCAGCCGATCCTGGATCCCTTTGATGTGAAGATTCGCATCCCAGTCCTTGCGAAGATGGTTCGGCAGCGATGCCAGCGCGCCGACGGACGGCATCTCGGTTCCGCTGCCCTTCACAGTCGCGTCGACTGCCTGCAGGTTATCCAGGGCGCCGAAGTCCCCGTCCAGCTGCAGCGTGTATGTCGGCGCTGCCACGTCGATCGTGCCGCTGTACCCTCGGGACTCGTCGTGAGCCAGGCGACCCTTGAACCGGTAGTCTCCGAGCTGCAGGTCTGCGTCATTCAACTGGTAGCCGTCCTTCTGGCCGGACAGCCTGAAGTCTGCTGTCCATGGGCCGCGCATGTCCTCAGGCACCTGATCGAGTCTCCCGATGGCCGGAATCGTGTCGCCCTTGCCTCGAACGGCGACGTCCACTCCCGTCAGGCCCGGAGGTCTGCCGAAGTCTCCGTCGAGGGCGAGCTGCACATCGGCGCTTTCGATGTCGATCTTCCCGGCAAGACTTCCGCCTCCCAGAAACTGGGACAAAGGTGCCATGTCACCGGCAACAGAGACCTTCCGGTCATTCACCTCGCCGCGAACATCCACCCGTAATCCGCGGCCCAGGGCCTTGCTCGCCAGCTCTGCCATTTCGATATCCACACTGACCGGCTCAGCGCCGGGATTCTTGTAGATGATCGTGACGCCCTCGGCACTGAGCGCTCTCAGGGCAGGGAAGATGCTGGCCGAATCCGCGCCGCCATCTGTCGCCTGGTCGAAATGCCAGTTATCACGGCCGTCCTGGTGCTCCTCGAGAAGCACTTTCACACCGCGCATGGTAATCGCTCGGGCGCGCGGATCACCCAACACAATGGACCATGGCGATAACGTGAAGCTGACGGCCGTGGCTTCCAGCATCAGGGGCTCCGAACCCCAATCTGCATTTGCCAGGCGCAGGCCATTGGCACGGACCCGGGGTTCCGGGAAGAGCGTAAAGTGAAGGTCTCCGGTGATCTCGAACTTGCGTCCGGCGACCTTGGAGACTTCCTCCTCGACCCTGGGTTTTATCGAGTTCCAGTCCAGCTTCTGTGCATAAAAGACCAGCCCGGCCACGATCAGCGCGAGCAGCAGAAGGATTCCCAGGAAGATCTTGATGAACCGCATTTGAGGCACTCGGGGCATGAACGGGCCAGGCGTCCTATTTTACGCCCTGAGCGCAGGTGTTGGCGCGCCGGATGGCCCTGCCGATCCCGTGGGTCAGGTCACCGGCACCGGGGAGTAAAATTCATGGTCGCGACGCGCCCTCCGGCGGCGAAAACGCTACGCATTCGGCCAGCCCGCCCTGGACTGCTCGAGCAGCTGTTCGCGAATCTCCCGAAGTTTCGCTTTAACGCGGGCAGAATTGTCCGGCCCCATGCGCATCAGCATTTTCTGCCCGGCCGAGCGGGCTTCCAGGTCCGGATCCGCGAATTCGTACAGCACCTTGGGACGGACCAGCCGCGTCCCGGGTGGCACCTCGGGGGCCGCCAGCATGTCATCGATGCACGCAATCAGCCTTGAGTGAAACGCCTTCCCCGGATAGCCGAGTTCCTCGTAGGCCTGCTGAATCAGCGGATACCAGCGCCGGTAAAGTTCTACGACCTGCCGGGCGTCCAGTGATGAAACGACCTCCACGACAGGTCGGTAACGGCCGAAGTTGGCCTCACCGAGAAACGGTGCGTCCTCAGAACCGGAAACCGCAAATCGTCCCGGCAGATCGGGCACCGCCCGGACGCGCATGGAAACCTTGTCCCGAGGCAGATTGTCAACGGTGACCACCATCTTGCGGACGATGCCCGCCGGGACGACATAGGTCTGCACCGGCTCCGAGCCGGCCAGGTCCACCAGCGACTGGCGGACCGGGCTATCGCTTTCATCCAGCGGCGGAAGCGCTTCCGCTGGCGCCTCCGGCGCGGCGACTGGCGGTGGAGGCGGGGGTTCCGGAACCGGTGTCGTCTCCGGCTCGGAAACGGCCACCGGCGTCTCAACCACCTCGGGTTGCGGCTTCTCCGCCCGAGGCCACAGAATGACCGCGGCGATCGCGGCGATGAGAACGACGGCAATGACCCAGGGAAGCTTATTCATTCGATTCGTTCCTTCGCGAAAACGGAGGTTGTCTCTCTATTCTAGGACGGGATCACGGTCCGGAAGGTCGCAGTCCCATGTTCCACGGCATCCGGAGGGATCCGGATGGAGTGTGACGGGCATCAAGGAGACTGTCCTGCCTTTTGGTTAACGTACATTAGACCCGAAACAGGGATCGCGTCTTATTCTTGGAGTGGGCCCGACGGCGTCGGGTCAGACCAGAGATGCGATACTTGCCGGGAATTTGGCCGATTTCGCGTGCCCGGAGTCGTGCAGGCGGGTTTTTCGCGTCCGCCGGATGGATGATCAGAATTTGATACGGGGCTGTTTCCATGGCGTATTGGTGGGTGTCGCAGGAAGAAATGTACAAGGACCAGCGCCTTGGACACTACCTCTGGGCGCCCATCCAGAATGAAGCACGGCAGAGCTACTTCCACTGGCGGAACATGGCCGAAGTCCAGCCCGGCGACGTCATCTTCTCCTACGTAGACGGAACCTTCCCCGCCGTCTCGATTGCCCGGTCAGAACCGTACGAGTCCCCGCGACCCAAGGGACTCGAGTTCCCCGAGGGCACGGCTCAGGGCCGCAAGATAGACGTCAACTACCGCGACATCAGTCCACCACCCGCACTGGATCCCGTCAGGGAGCTGCTGGCACCCCACCTGCCAAACCGGCAGGCGCCGCTTTATCCCGACGGCTCCGATTATCCCGGTTACCTGTTCGCTCTGACCGGGCGTGCGGGCCGGCTGCTGCTGGATTATCTGGGTAGCCCGGTGGGCCAGACAGGTGACGAGTCCATATCCGCCGTCGTGCTGACATCGGGCGCGGACATGCCGACTCGGCGAGCACTGGCAGCCAGCCGCATGGGGCTTGGCGATTTTCGCAAAGCGGTTTTCGAAATCTGGGATCGCAAGTGCGCGATCACGCGCAGCTCCCAGCCCGAATTACTCCGGGCCAGACACATCAAGCCCTGGCGCGATTGCAACAACGAGGAGCGCCTCGACCCATTCAACGGATTGCTTCTTTCCCCCCTGTACGACAACGCCTTCTCGGCCGGGCTGATTTCTTTCGACTTCGGCGGCAGACTCATCCTGTCCAGCGCGGTCAGCAATTTTCAGTGGGACCTTCTGGGACTGCGCAGGACTGCATGGCTGGAGCATTTGAAGGAAGAGCACCAGCCGTACCTGGCGTATCACCGGCAACATGTATTTCTGGGCCGCGGCAGCGAGGACAGCGGTATCGACAGGATGGCGCCTTTCGCCATTTCCTGATCGTGTTCAATAAAAAAAGGCCCGCACAGAGCGGGCCTTTTTTTATTTCAGCGGCGTCTGTCCGTAGACGGGCGCCACCTCACGCCTTGCGGCGCGTTTGGTGCTTACCAGCGACGGCCACCGCCGCCACCGCCACTGCGGGCAGGACGCTGCTCGCGCGGCTTGGCCTGGTTGACCTTGATGTTTCGGCCGTTAAGGGCCGTGTCATTCAGGGCCTTGATGGCCGCATCAGCCTCGGAGTTATCCGCCATCTCAACGAAGCCGAAGCCCTTGGACTGGCCAGAGAACTTGTCGGTGATCACGTTGACGCTCGTAACACTGCCAAACTGCGAGAAGGCCTCACGGAGATCGTCTTCGGTCACGCTGTAGGCCAGATTTCCAACATAGATATTCATGTATGTTCAACTCTTAAAACGTGTCTTGATCGTAAATACAGCGCCGGTCGGTCAAGACACAAACCGTGTCGGCGCTGAATTGCCGTTACCGGCAAATTCTCTAGAAAAGACCCGGGAGGAATTCGACCCCTGCGCGACGGAACTCCCCGTCCCGGCAGAAACAGATCGGCCGTCCTGGAGTCCAGATTTGGGCGTTCGCAGCCGGGTTCTGAATCAGCCTGACGCAACTCACAACTGAGCTGCAAGGCTAGGAAAGACATGATTTGCGCCAGCTCCTCGCGAGCCGTCCGGGAATTCTGATCCCGGTTCGGTCTGGGCTCTCGTAAAACCAAAAACTCGTCGAGGCTAGCCGGAAGGGTTTACCGCGAGATCTGCAGCGTAGACCGACAGGCGCTACAGCGGGGGGGAATGTAACAGAACTCACTCATAATAGATAGCGAATTCCCTGGCACGGGCTGGCCGGCTGCAACAGTCTGAGGCCTCGGACCCGGCCGGCACGGCCCTTCCGGGCTTTCGGGCGGGACGATGCGAACTGCCTTTCCGGGCCTCCCCCTGATCTCGGTAGAATAGTTCGTCGACAGGCGACGCCCATGGCCGGCAACGGCGTCCACCTTTTTGCAATCTGCTTACAGGGGAGGAGAAATGTCAGACCTGCCAGAAATTGGCGGCGCCACGCGCGTCGAGATCGAATCCCGGGTTTTCCAGAAGCTGATCGAGCATCTGCAGAAACACCCGGAAGTGCAGAATATCGACCTGATGAATCTGGCCTATTTCTGTCGCAACTGTATCTCCAAGTGGTACCGGTCCGCCGCAGCCGAACGCGGCGTGGATCTGGACTACGACCAGGCGCGCGCGATCGTCTACGGCATGCCCTATTCGGATTACAAGGCGAAGTACCAGGAGAAGGCGACGGCCGAGCAACTGGAAGCCTTCGAGAGTGCCGAGAAGAAGGCATCCGTGTGAATCGGCCAACGCGGGGCCGGCTGGGCGGCCGGCGATGAGTGACGCAGGGGACCGACCGGTCGCCCGCCCGGCGCGGTCACTCCTCCGGCAGAGGGATAAACTCCGTTTCACCCGGGACCGGGCTGAACTTGCCCTCGCGCCAGTGTGCCTTGGCCTGCTCGATCCGCTCTCTCGAACTCGACACCAGGTTCCACCAGATATACCGGGGTTTCCGCGGTGGATCGCCGCCGATTATCATGATTCGACTGGGCACGGCGGCCGTCGCTGTCGAGTCAGCACCCGGGCGGATAACCACCATGCTGCCCTCACCATATCGCTGTTCGCCCACGGCAATTTCACCCTGGGCAACATAGAGCCCGCGCTCTTTGTGACGATCCGGCAACGTCAGAACGCCACCGGCCGCCAGGACAGCATCCGCGTACAGAATGTCGCTGCGACAGTTGACCGGCGAGGTCTCGCCATAGGCGGTACCGGCGATGACCGTGACCCGGACACCCTGCTTTTCGATCTGTGGCAGTGAAGTTGCGGGGAAATGCTCGAAATCCGGCTCGACCTCTTCGTTACCGTCGGGGAGCGCGACCCAAGCCTGGATGCCGTGGAGCCGTCCGCCCTTCCGCCGTACCTCAGGTCCGGTGCGCTCCGAGTGCGCAATGCCCCGGCCCGCGGTCATCCAGTTGATCTCGCCCGGCCGAACCGCCAGAGCGTTGCCAAGGCTGTCGCGGTGAAAAATCTCGCCCTCGAACAGATAGGTCACCGTGGAGATACCGATATGCGGATGCGGGCGGACGTCGATGCCCTGCCCAGGCGCAAAATCTGTCGGGCCAAAATGATCAAAAAATACGAAAGGTCCCACCATCTGCCGCTTCGGCGAGGGCAACGCACGGCGAACCTCGAATCCGCCCAGATCCTTGACCTTGGGTGCGATCACCATTTCGACTTCATCAACACCGCTTTCGCACGTCGGGTCTGGGCACTTTCGCCAGCTCATGATGTCGCTCCTATGTTGTGCGGATGACCACGGCCATCCAGGTTGCCCGCTTCAACCGCCCCGTCCGTGGGGTAAGGAGAATTCCAGGTGGGGACCCTCCGGTACGATACCGCAGGGATTAATGTGTCGGTGCGACTCGAAGTAATGTCGCTTGATGTGCTCCATGTTCACAGTTTCAGCGATACCCGGCAGCTGGTAGATGTCCCGGGTGTATCCCCAGATGTTCGGATAATCGACGATCCGCCGGATGTTGCATTTGAAGTGGGTCACGTAAACCGCGTCAAAACGAATCAGCGTCGTAAACAGGCGGATATCCGCCTCGGTAAGCCGGTCGCCACATAGGTACCGGGACTCGGCCAGGATATCTTCGACCCTGTCCAGGGCAGCAAACACGCCGTTGACGGCCTTGCTGTACGCCGCTTGCTTGCGGGCGAACCCGGACCGGTACACGCCGTTGTTGATCTCCGGATAGATCCAGCTGTTGAGCCCGTCGATCTCCTCGCGCAGCGCTTCGGGATAGAGATCGACGCCGGGATTGTCGGCGAATGCCTGAAACTCGGAATTAAGCATCCGAATGATGTCGGCGGACTCGTTGTTGACGATGGCGCCTTCCTGCTTGTCGTAGAGCACGGGCACGGTGACCACGCCCTCGAACTCCGGACACGCGTCGAGGTAGGCCTCTCTCAGCAAGCGAAAATCGTTGACCGAGTCGCCGGTGGCCCCGGGCACGTTCTGCTCGAAGGTCCAGCCGACAGACGGCAGGAATGCGTCGACGACGTCATAGCTGATGGCGTCTTCCAGGCCCTTGAGCTTGCGGAAGATGAGCGTCCGGTGGGCCCAGGGGCACGCATAGGACACGTAGAGATGGTAGCGTCCTGCCGCGGGCACGAACGGGCTGCTGCCGTCCGCCCTGACCCAGGATCGAAACGTCGTCGGGCGACGTACAAACTCACCGTCGTCGTCCACCTCCCGTTCCCAGGTATTGCCCGCCGGCGCATTTCTGTTCTCGTCACTCATGTGAGCTGTCCTCACCAGACATTGGGTGGCTTTTCCATGCGATTGGCGTCCCCGATCGGGTGACGTGGCGGGGGCGCCATCACTTCACGAATCGGTCTTCGTGCCGGAATGCGACTCGGATGTCAGAAGGGCGGCTGCGTCCAGGGCCTCGCGCCGAGTGCCGAAACGGGATGTTTCCTTGACTTTATCCAGAATGCCCATGCGGCTGAGCAGACGGGCAACAGGATAGTTCAGCCCGATGACCAGCACATGTCGTCCCGAGTCCACCGCGTACTGAATCACCTCCTCCAGCGCCAGTGCCGCACTGCCGTCAACCTTCGGCACGTCCAGCAGATCGATGATCAGGACTTCATAACTGCCGACTGTTGAGAAGCGCCGAACCATTTCGCTGGCGGCGCCGAAACTGATCAGGCCGGAGAGATGCAGAATCAGCGCGCGACCCTGGCATCGACGGAACAACTCGGCTTCCTCCGGCGTGAAGAAACGCGCGTGATCCGGGTCTGCGATTGCCCGGATGGAATCGACCTGGAGTTCGGCGGCCTCCTTGACGAAATACAGGCTGGCGATCACAACCCCTACGGCCACTGCAGTGATCACGTCAACCAGAACCGTCAGCACCAGCACCACGACCATGAGGGCCATGTCCACCCGCGGGGCGCGCAGGCTGCGTCTCAGATACCGCCAGTCCACCACATCGACCCCGACTTTCATGAGAATACCGGCCAGGGCAGCATGGGGAATAAAGGCCACGATCGGGCCCAAGCCGAGGGCCACCCCCAGCAACACCAGCGCGTGTATCCCGCCGGACAGGGCGGTCCGGCCGCCGGCCTTGATGTTGCTCAGAGTCCGGATGGTGGCGCCAGCGCCGGGAATGGCGCCGGCGAAACCGGCGACCAGGTTGCCGATACCCTGCCCCACCAGCTCCTTGTCCGAGTCGTGGAAAGTGCGCGTGACGTTATCGGCCACGAGGGACGTCAGCAGGCTGTCGATGCTCCCCAGCGCCGCCAGCACCGCGGCCGAAACCAACATCCCGTTGATATGTGAGAAGTCCATGGACGGGATCTGCCAGTCCGGCAGGCCAGACGGGATGTCGCCGAGCACCGGAGCGCTATCCAGGACGAGTGCCATGAGTGTGGCACCGACCAGCGCGATTAACGGCGACGGAACCAGCCGGCCGATCCGCTTCGGCGTCAAGATGCAGATGCCGAAGGCGACCAGCCCGATGACCACAGAATCAACATTGGGCCGAGACAGTTCTTCCGGCAACACGGTAATGGCATTGATGACGCTTGCGGGACTGGGGTAACCGAGCAGAGGCTCGATCTGCATGATCAGCAGGATGCAACCTATGCCGGTCATGAAACCCGAGATGACCGGATAGGGCATGAGGTTGACGAAGCGGCCCAGCCGCATCATTCCAAACGCCATCTGGAACAGTCCTGCCATCATCACGACAGTGAAGGCCACTGCGGGCTCCCCGGCGTACTGGGTGAACACCGAGGCGGAGACGATGGTCATCGGTCCCGTGGGTCCGGATACCTGGCTCGGCGTGCCCCCGAACAGAGCGGCGAACAGGCCGACGCAGATCGCACCGTAAAGTCCGGCGATGGGTCCTGCCCCGCTGGCGACGCCGAAAGCGATAGCCAGAGGCAGTGCAACCACCGCGGCCGTGAGACCGCCGAAGAGGTCGCCCCGAAAATTGTCGAGGTGAATTGGATTGAGTTTCAGACGGTCCAAATGCGGCACCCGTACCGGGAAATGCAGCGGTGCCCATTTTCGTCCAGGCAGCGGCACAGAACAAACAGAATCGGCCACACCCCGGTCCCGTCGCGGGCTCGGCGCCTGTCGACGTCGGTGACACAGGCTAGTATTGCGATCAGCGGCCCGAATTCGCCCCAACCGCCCGCGGAGCCTCGTAAGGTGAGAAAGTTCTTTCTGTTAGCCCTGTCCCACTTGATCGGTCTGGCGACCGGATTCGCCCTGGGTATCTACATGCTTCCCGTTCTGACCGCCCCTCCCGGCCCATCCCGGGTCGAGGTGGAATCGGCGGCCGCCACGGCCCGGTTCACCGGACACTTCCGGAGAGACCTGGAGGGTAGCGACGTGCTCCACTGGGGCGAGGGCCAGCTTTTCGTCAGCGACCGGTCAGTTTCGCTCGTCGGCAGGGTAGCGCCAGGGCCGGATTATCGGCTGTATCTGTCGCCGGAATTCGTCGAGACCGAAGCGGCGTTCCTGGCTCTCAAGGATCGGGCCATCCAGGTAGGTGAGGTGAGAACCTTCGAGAATTTCATCGTGCCGGTCCCGGTGTCGGTGGACGTGACGAACTACAGCACGGTCGTGATCTGGTGCGAATCATTTTCCCAGTTCATAACGGCCGCCCGGTATCTGCCGCAAAACTGATCCGTCAGGGCCGATTCTGGGCAGCCACCGGGACACTGCCGAATCACCGGCCCGTGCAGTACATTAGCCAACTGCGATAAGCTAACGGACTGTGGTCCGCTCCATCGGCGGGCCAGGAAGGATCTCGGGAGGTCCATCTATGCTGACTGTCATGCGCGATGTGCTGGGTCCGGTCCGGCGTCTCGTCGTCGATTCAGCAGAGGTCCCGCGAGACCTGGCGTCGGTCACTCGAATCGCCAGCAACGACGAAGTCGAGCCCGAGTCCGTCGGGATGACGGACAGCGGCGTATCCGCCATCTGGCGGGCGGCGGAAAACATGTACGCCACCGGTATGCATCCAGGCCTGTCGCTCGCCCTGCGCCGCCACGGACAGGTCGTTCTGAAACGGGCGATCGGCCACGCCCGGGGGAACGGCCCTGGGGATCGGGATGACCCCTCCGTGCCGATGACGCCTGAAACACCGGTATGCCTTTACTCTGCCAGCAAGGCGATGGCGGCAATGCCGGTCCACCTGCTGTATGAGCGCAAGCAGCTCAACCTGCTCGACCCGGTCAGCCACTATGTGCCGGAGTTCGGCCAGAACGGCAAGAAAGACATCACCATTTACCAGCTGCTGTGCCACAAAGCCGGTATCCCCACGATCAACGTGGAGGGTGTGGACGCTGCCGAGCTGATGCTCGATACCAGAGAGGTGCTGCGGCTGCTGTACGCGTCAGCACCTGAAAAGCCGGGACATCATCATGCCTACCATGCGTTGACCGCGGGCTTCGTCGTGGCCGACCTGGTGGAGAGAGTTTCAGGCCAGGGCTTCCGAAGGTTTTTCAAGGAGAACATCAGCGGACCCATGGGGCTGAAGACGCTGGACTTCGGGGCCCGCGGCCGCGTTCTGCAGCGCCTGGCAAGAAACTACGTTTCGGGTTTCCGCTTCGCGGCCCCCGTGGACCTGTATCTGAAGCGCGCCATCGGCACGACACTGGAACACGCAGTCGATGTTTCCAACGATCCGCGGTTCTACAAGGCCGTCATCCCGGCCGGTAACGGGGTGGCCACTGCCGATGAATGCGCCCGCTTTTTCCAGTGCCTGCTCAACGGTGGCCAGCTGGACGGCGTCCGCGTGTTTCAGCCCCTCACTGTCCGTCGGGCGGTGGCGGAAGTGGGCAAGCCGGAATTCGACCGGTCTCTGCTGGTCCCCCTGCGCTACTCGGCGGGCATGATGCTCGGGGACAGGCCATTCGGCCTGTTCGGCCCGGACACCGCCAAGGCGTTTGGACACCTGGGCTTTACCAACAACTTCATCTGGGCGGATCCGGAACGGGACATCTCGGTGGCCCTTCTCACGACGGGCAAGCTGGTGTTGGGGTTGCACGCCCCCTTCCTTTTGAACCTGCTCTATCGAATCTCCAAGAACTGTCCGAAGCTCCCGGAAGACGAACAGCAGGCGCGCCTGATCGCCGCCGGAATGTGCTGAGGCAGTCAGCGGCGCCCTCCCTCGACACGGCTGCCGATCCCCGAGATTGCCCCTATACTTCCGTGTTTTTCGGGTTCCTACGTCCGCGACTTCGGCAGCGTCACTCTTTGGCCCGTCCGGAAATCGAGGGACGAGCGGCACCGACAGGAGGAAAGAGATGAACCATTTTGACATGGAGGGTGGGGGTCGCATGCCCGCACTTGGGCTCGGCACATGGAAGTCCGACCCCGGTATTGTGGGCGACACCGTGCGGGAGGCGATCCGCATCGGCTACCGTCACTTTGATTGCGCCCCGATCTACGGCAACGAAGCCGAGATCGGCCGGGCATTCGAAGGCGCCATGTCTGCCGGCGAGGTCTCGCGGGGGGATCTATGGGTCACCTCAAAACTTTGGAATTTCCACCACTTGCGGCCTGACGTCGTCCCGGGACTGAAAAAGACCCTGTCGGATCTCAGGCTGGATCACCTCGACCTTTACCTCGTGCACTGGCCCGTGGCCCACAGGCCCGGCGTCGTGTTCCCCGAAGACCCGAAAGACTTCCTGTCCCTCGACGAGGCCCCGCTGGCGGAAACCTGGGCGGGGATGGAGGACGCGTTGAATGCCGGTCTCTGCCGGCACATCGGTGTATCCAATTTCTCGATCAGGAAGATTTCGGACCTGCTCGACCACGCCGCGGTACGGCCGTCAGCCAACCAGGTAGAGTGCCATCCCTATTTTCCGCAGACTGATCTGCTGCGCTTCTGTAAGCAACAGAACATCGTGCTGACCGCCTACTCTCCCCTGGGGTCCGGGGATCGGCCGGCGAGGATCAAGCGCGAGAACGAACCCGTGATGCTGCAGGACCCCGTGGTCCTCGACGTGGCCGCCAGGCACGAACTGACCCCCGGGCAGGTGTTGCTCGCCTGGGCCCTGCAGAGAGGGACCAGCGTCATCCCCAAGTCGTCCGACCCGGGCCGTCTAAGGGAAAATTTCGCCGCCGCACAGGTTGAACTTGACCCGGAGGACATGGCATCGATCGACGCGCTGGATCGCAGCTACCGCTTCGTGGATGGTTCGTTCTGGTGCCCGGACGGCTCCCCGTATACGCTCGAGACCCTGTGGGACGAATAGGCGCAGCCACCCCGCACCGGATCAGACCAGACGGAGCCCTAACACAATGACCGAAAGGCGTAACAAGAGCATCGATCCCCAGGTCGTCGATCTCTACAACGACTATATCCACGGCGACATGCCGCGAAGAGCCTTCCTCAGGCGAGTCGTGGAGATTGCTGGCAGCGCGGCGGCAGCCACCACCATGATCGCACTGGTGGAACCCAACTGGGCCTGGGGTCAACAGGTCGATCCGTCAGACGAACGCCTGGCGACCGGATATGTGGACTATGCGGGTTCTACGGGGCCAGTAAGGGCCTATCTGGCCAAACCCGCGGGCGCGGAAGGTCCGCTTCCGGGCGTTCTCGTGATTCATGAAAATCGGGGGCTCAACGCACACATCGAAGATGTGGCGCGCCGCGCTGCCCTGAGTGGCTATGTGGCCCTCGCGCCGGATGGCCTGACCTACGTGGGCGGCGGACTGGCGGATCAGGAGGCAGCCCGGGACCGGTTCGCCGCGGCGGACGTATCCAGGATCACTGCCGACGTGATGGCCGGAATGCCCTATCTCGCCGCGCGGGAGGACTGCACGGGCAAGGTCGGCGTCGTTGGCTTCTGTTACGGGGGAGGCGTCGCCCTGCTATGTGCCGCCAACGAGAAGGACACGACGGCAGCGGTGTGTTTCTACGGCCGGGCCCTGTCCGGAGACGATGTGGCCAAGGTCCGGATCCCGGTGATGATGCACTACGCCGGCAAGGACGAGCGTATCAATGCCATGATCCCGGAATTCCGGGCGGCCCTGGATTCTCACGGCGTCGCATACAGCCTGAACATGTATCCGGAGACCGGTCACGGATTCCACAATGACACGAGCCAGGCTCGCTACGATGAAGCCGCCGCCTCGCTTGCCTGGCGACGGACGATGCAGTTCTTCGACGTCTATCTGAAAGGATAGACAAACGCGTCTGAAGGCCGCCCATGGACAAGCGTGACTTCGAGCGGGTCGTCCATGACGTGCTGGAGGAACTCCCTCAGTGGGCCGTCGATCGCATAGACAACCTGCGGGTCATCGTCGAGGAGCGGCCCACCAGGGAACAGGACCCGGAGCGAGACGGTCTCTTGGGGCTTTATGAGGGAATCCCCTTGCACGAACGAGGACCGGAGTACTGCGCGGAACTTCCGGATACCGTCTATATCTTCTGGCAGCCCCATCTTGATCTCGGTCTACCGGAGACCGAGCTCTGCGATGAGATCCGTCGCACGGTGCTCCACGAGCTGGCCCACTATTTCGGCATAAGCGACGAACATCTCGACGACATCGGCTGGGGTTGAGTGCCGCCGATTTTCGGGCAGACCGAAACGATGCTCAGGGCGCCCATGCAGATGATGGTCGGGGGCCCGGTCAATGCGATTGCCTGCCGCCTGGATGAACACCGGTCCTCGCTCCGCTTCCCTTTCTGACCTCGACAGCAGCAGCCTTCGGCCCCCCCGGACGGATTCACAGCCCGGTCAACCGTTCCTCCAGGATGCTCACGCCCGCCAGTACGTAGGCGTACACAGCACGAAAACGGTAAAGATCTCCAGACGGCCCATGATGCATGCCAGTCCGCACACAAGTTTGACAGCCGGGCTGACGGTCGCGAAATTATTGGCCACCTCCCCCAGGCCCGGACCCAGATTGTTCAGGCATGTGGCGATTGCACCGAACGCGCTGACCTGGTCGAGCCCGAACCACATGAGCAGCAGCATCAGGGCGCCGAATACCACAATGTAGACGGTAAAGAAGGCCCACACTGACTGTATGACCGATTCGGGCACCACGACACCGTTCAGTTTCAGGGGCCTGACGATCCGCGGGTGCACCAGCCTTGCAATCTCGATGCCGGCCTGCCGGCCCATCAGCGTGAAGCGGATCACCTTCATCCCGCCTGCCGTCGATCCCGAACAGCCGCCCACGAAACTGATGAAGATCAGCAGAGAGGGCAGCATCAGGGGCCAGGTCGTGAAATCCGCCACGCCGAATCCCGTGCTGGTGATCACGGAAACCACCTCGAAAACTGAAAGACGCAGGCTGTGGAGCGACGTATCACCCACATTCAGGGCAAGAAATGCGGCGACGATTCCGGACAGGATGATGATCGAGAACACGAACACCCGGGCTTCGGTATTTCCGCCGTACGGCTTGACGCTCCGTTGTGCCCATGCCCTGTAGTGGAGCACAAAACTGGTCGCGCCCAGGAGCATGAAGGTAATCGCCACCGCCTCGATGGCAGGGCTGGCGTAATAGGCCAGGCTCTCGTCGTGGGTCGAAAATCCCCCGGTCGACACGGTAGATAGGCTGTGCGCGATCGCTTCGAAGGCCGGCATACCGGCCAACCAGTACATCAGGGCACACAGCAGCGTAATGGAAAAGTAGATGCCCCACATTGCCTGAGCCGTATGCTTCAGGCGCGGCCTCAACTTGTCGCTCTTGGCGGGCCCGGTTGTCTCGGCTTTCAACACATCCAGGCCACCGATCCCGAGCATCGGCAGCAGGGCAATGGCAAGAACGATGACGCCGATTCCGCCAACCCACTGAATTTCCTGCCGGTAAAGCAACAGGGACCTGGGTAACAGATCCAGGTCGACGATGGTCGTCGACCCGGTGGTGGTGAATCCCGACGCAGATTCGAACAAGGCGCTGGCCGTATCCAGACCGCCGATAATGATAAACGGCAGCGCCCCGACCGAGCAGATGCCCAGCCACGTCATGGTCACGATAATGAAGCCATCCCGGATTCGCGCCGGTCTCGAACCGGGCACTTCGAACACGAAAGCGGGCAGTCCGAGAACCAGGGCGACGACAAGCAGAACCGAGTACGTGATCGCCGCTCCGTCGGACATCGCCAGGGAGACCGCCAGGGGCGGAATCATGGAAACGCCGAAGACCACGAAAACAAGGCTGAGCGTCTTCGCAAACAGACTGAACATAGGCACATAAACCCTGAAAAAGGGGCGTCTGCGCCCCAGGGCGCATCCGCTGGATAAATTCTCGTCCCCGGCGGCCTTTGAAGCACGTAAAATGATCGAAGAATTTTTACGTTTTCTTTACGTTGGACGATGCTGTTTTTTCAGCGAACCCCGATGCGGACATATCGGCAAACGAAGCTCGCGATGATTTCTGCGGCCGATGCGCACCCGTGGATGCAAACGAGCCCATGCGTCTGAAACGTATCAACTGGAGAGGCGTGCTGATCGCGACGATCGGCGTGCTCGCCGCCGCGGCCATGGCGCCAATCTTGCAGCGACTCCCGCACGCCAATCTGTCGCTGTTGTTCATGACGGCTGTCCTGCTGGTGGCCGCCCGCTACGGTCTCGGTCTCGCGCTCTATGCCTCCATCCTCAGTTTCCTGATCTTCAATTTCTTTTTTACGCCACCCTTTCTGACCTTTGCCGTCACGGAAGAAGGAGATGTCGCGACCCTGGTGTTCTTCCTTGTGATGGCATCGCTGACGGGACATCTTGCGGCCCGGATGCGGGATGAAATTGCCACCCGCAAAACCGCCTTGGAAAGGATCTCCCTGCTGGAAGGCTTTAACAGGCAACTCGCCGGGGCGGCATCGGTGGCCGAGGTACTGCGCATGATCGCCGCGCGCGTCTCCGAGGTCACGGGAAAGACCGCATTCGCCGTCCTGCCGGGCGCGGCCCCCGGCGATCCCCCGGCCCAGGCGGTCAACGGCACGGACAAGGTTCCCGGGATCGACGACATCATGCGAGCCGCCTCAGGCGATGAACACCTGCCGGGCTGGAGTGTCGTCTCCCTGAAGTCACATCAGGGAAGATCGACTTATATCGGGGTCCAGACGGACACCTTGGATGGCGTTCTGCGGAACCTGGTGAGCGGACTGGGCAACCAGGCAATCGTCGCGCTCGACCGAGCATTGCTCGTGAATGATCTCGCCAAACAGCGCATGGCGTCCGAACGTGACCAGCTGCGGGCCGCGCTGCTGTCCTCGGTGTCGCACGATCTACGAACACCGCTGGCCTCGATCATCGGCTCCGCCAGCAGCGTCGTGGAACTGGACGGCTCACTGTCTCAGGCAAACAGAAAAGCCCTGCTGGAGGCGGTGCTCTCGGAAGCGGAACGGCTCGATCGGCACATTCAGAACATGCTCGATATGGCGCGCCTGGCCCAGGGCGAGCTGATATTGACGCCTGACTGGGTAGATCTGCGGGATCTGGTCGCATCGGCCGGCCGCCGACTGCGTGCGCTACCCGCTGCGAATAAGGTGCGGGTCGAAATCGAACCTGAAGCGGAATTGATACACGTGCACGGCGACCTGATCGAGCAGGTCCTGGTCAACGTGCTTGATAACGCGACGCGGTATTCGCCAGAGGATGGCGTCATCCGGGTGCACGCATATGTGAGCGAGCCCTGGATCTTTATCGACATATCCGACCAGGGGCCCGGGATCCCTGAGGCGGATCGGGAACGCGTATTCGACGCCTTCTACCGGGTCATCAGTGGCGACAAGCAAACCGGTACGGGTCTGGGCCTCTCTATCTGTCGCGGGATGATCCGGGCCCATGGGGGCGATGTCTCCGCGCATGCGTGCGTCGGCGGCACCGGCTGCCTGATCCGTATACGCCTGCCGCGGTCTCCGAGGCCTTGATCGGGGTGCCGGAAAATGGCGCGGCACCATCAGCAGCGCAGATCCTGATCGTCGAAGACGAGGCCCATATCCGAAAGTTTCTGCGCATTGCGCTCGAGGCCAACGGTTACGAGGTCATCGAGTCGCGACGCGGCGAGGAGGGCCTGGATCTGGCGCTGAAGCACAGTCCGTCGCTCATCATCCTCGATCTCGGGCTTCCAGACATAGATGGCCAGGCCGTCATCAGCCGCCTGCGCGAATGGTGCGAGACGCCGATATTGGTCATGTCGGTGCGATCCGATGAACGGGAGATCGTTCGGGCCCTGGATTCGGGCGCCAATGATTACGTCACGAAGCCTGCCGGCATCGCGGAACTGCTTGCGAGAATACGAGTGCTGCTTCGCGATCAGGATCCGGATCAGAGTGAAACCGGCATCGTCGAGTGCGGGACGCTCCAGATCGATTTAGCCCGGCGCCTGGTCACCCAGGACGGGGCTCTCGTGCGACTGACCCGCAAGGAGTACGAACTGCTCAGGTTGCTGACAATCGGTGCGGGCAGGGTTCTCACGCACGAGGAACTGCTTGCCGAAATCTGGGGACCGGAATTCGCCCGCGAGACGCACCACCTGCGCGTGCTCGTCAGTTCGCTCAGGCACAAGATCGGCGATGATCCGGGCGCGCCCGAATACATACTGACCGAGAAGGGCGTGGGCTATCGGCTGCTGGCGGAATCCTGAGCATTGCCCTTGAGATGTGCGTCTGCCGGCTGTGCTCACCGAGTCCGGCATCGCGACGGGTCAGGAGTTTCCGGTTCACGCAGCCGCGTCGGTTTGAATCTTCCCCGACGATGCCGGTCGAAGACTTACCGCACGATGGAGCAGACCCCAAGGGATCTCGATGCGACCCCCACGAAAAACGACAGTTCTTGACCGCTGGCCGGTGTGGACAGTCGCCATTCTGCTGGCGGGCTGCTCTGCGACCGGACAGCAACCTTCGGATACCATCCCGGATCATCCTCTGGCCGGTCTCATCTGGGATGTGCGTCAGGAGCAGTTCGCGGATTACTCCGCCCTGATCGCAGACGCGGTGAGTGCCCGGCACGTGTTGCTCGGCGAAACGCACATTAATCCCGAACATCACCGGATACAGGCGGAGGTCATCCAGGACCTGGCCAATCGGAGTCCGAGGTTCGCCCTGGTGTTCGAGATCTTCGAAAGGGATCAACAGGAAGCCATAGACCGTGTGGTATCGGACCCCCAGGCGACGTCGGATGACGTGGCGACGGCCACGGACATAGAGGACAGTGGATGGGACTGGCAGGCTTACGAGCCGCTGATCCAGCTTGGCCTGGCGGCCAAGCTGCCGATCCTCGCCGGCAACGCACCCCGTCAGGAGGTACGGCAGATCGCTCAGATCGGGCTCGACGCCATCCCGGAAGATGAACGGGCTTCACTGGGCCTGTCGGCGCCCCTGCCCCTTTCTGCCAGGGCAGCCCTGACCGAGGTGATCATCGACAGCCATTGCGGGCACGTCTCAGGTGATATGGCCGAGCACCTGGTCGATGCCCAACGCCTCCGCGACGCCACTTTGGCCGATGTGATGCTCCAGGCGGACCCGGACAGAACGGTCCTCATTGCCGGCGCCGGCCATGTTCGTCGCGATTACGGCGTCCCCGTTTACATCCTGGAAAGAACACCCGCCGCCGAGCTGCTTGCGATCGGATTGATCGAGGTCGCCTCTGACCTGACCGCGCCCGGCGACTACCTGGAACGACTCGAGTACCGGGACGTTCCCTTCGACTATCTCTGGTTCACCCCCCGGACCATGTCCGAAGACCCCTGCGAGCAATTCAGGAAAAGCCTGGAGAAGATGCACAGCGCCTCGCCTGGCCGGTGATCCGGCCAGCACGGCCGGACTGGCATCCGACATTCGGCCTCGCCCAATTGCAGAGAAATGCATTCAGCCAGGGTTCGGCTGCCCCCTTGCCGCGCACTGCTACCAGGGAATCGGCTCTCCCTTGAAGTCGTAAAAACGCCCGTTATCGTCCGCATCCAGTGCTTCGATGACGGCGATGAGACCCGCGACGCTCTCTTCGGGCGAGTAGGTCGCGTCGGGTCCACCCATGTCGGTTCGCACCCAACCCGGATGCAGTACGACGGCGATGAACCCATCCGGACCCAGTTCCACGCTCCAGATCTTGTTGATCTGGTTCAGGGCCGTTTTGCTGGTTCGATAGGCGTACCAGCGGCCCTTGGAATTCTCAATGCTGCCCAACTGCGAGGACATGCTGATGATCGTCTTCAGCTTTCCCGCCCTCAGATTCGGCAACAGGGCCTGGGTGACCCTCAGCGGTCCGAGAGTATTCACGGCCAGCACTTTCTCCATCATGTCGTAATCGACCGTATCGATGGTGACGTCCTGGCGGGGGAATATGCCCGCATTGTTGATGAGGATATCGATGGCCACCCCTTCCAGCCTTCGGGCCAGGGCGGCAACGCTCTGCGGATCGGCCACATCGAGTTGTTCCACCCGGTCGGCAACGACGTCCAGTTCGTCCGCGTCGTCCGGGTTTCGCGCTGTCCCGATCACCGTGTAACCCTTGGCCGACAGTTGCTTGGCATACTCGAGGCCGATCCCGCGATTGGCACCGGTCACCAGCACCGTGACCTGATCGTCAGCGAAAACGGTTCCGCCAAGACACATCAGCAGAATCAGAAATATCCCCTGCAACTTCCTCATTTTCGCTCCTTTGAATAATCCCATCGCCGAAGCCCGACAAGCACCGGTGCAGTTATAAAGCCGGCAAGTGTTCAAGGCAACCGGGGTCAGATCACCTGTGTCCTGCCGCTCCCCGCGCTGCGGCCGGTGACGCCAGGCATTCCGAGTGTCATTCGGCGACCGATGACGGTCGGCTGACGATGAAGACGGCTCCGTAGAGCATCACCAGGGCGATCAGCGCCTTGAGCCAGGCGTCGATGGCCGAAAAGAAAACGAGATAAACGATGCTCAGCGCCATGGTCGAGACGGCCAGGAGTTTCGCCCTCGCGGGAATCACGCCGTGGGTCTGCCACTGCTGTAGCGGTGGTCCGAATACCGGGTGCGCATACAGCCAGTCATGGAATCGCCGCGAACTCTTCGAGAAAGCCCACAGAGCGAGAAGCATGAAGGGAACCGTCGGCAGTCCCGGCACCACGGCACCGACCGCACCAAGGCTGAAGCAACACCAACCGACCAGAAAATAGGCAGATTTCATGGAGAGTCCCGGAGCGCCGTCCGTGCCTATTGTCGCAGGTTTGCCGGTCTATCGAGCCACGGCGAGTCTAGGTCACGTGTATTTGGGGGAAATTCGAGAGACTAATATCGACCGGCAATGACCCGCGGCAGGTTCCCTGCGGACTTCTGTGTCGTGAACGACGAATTCGGATAATCTTGCCTGTGAATTCGATCGGAGCACGCGCCATGGGAATCGGGAAGAATGTAGAAAAGGCCCAGATGCAGGCGGAGGAAGCGGCCGAGTGGCTTGGACACCGGCTGGTCAAAGCCTTCCATCTCCTCGCACTGTTCGTCATCGGCGGCACCATCGCGTGGTCCGCCGCGGCCGCCTATATCGAGATGGTCGCGCAGGGCCACGCCAGCCTGCACGATATCCTCCTTCTGTTCGTCTACCTGGAGATGGGAGCGATGGTGGGCATCTACTTCAAGACCGACGAACTGCCCGTGGAGTTCCTGCTCTACATTGCGATTACCGTCATCACACGAAGCCTGGTGGAAGTGGAGCAACTGGAGGACGCACGGGTGCTGGTGGTCACGGGCTCGGTACTGGTGCTCTCGCTGGCGGTTGTGCTGTTACGATTCGGCGCGTTTCGATTCCGGACGGACACCGTCGAGGGCGCCAAGGAGACAGATCTTCCTGCCTGAAACACATCGTGGCCGACGGTCAGCGAAGCCGTTTGGCAAATGATGGCCCTCCAGTGTCCCGTGCGCTTACCCGGTCACGGGAGCGCTACGGTGGCGATGCTCGCCCCCACGCACCAGAGCACGACGAGGATCGGCGAAGCCCGCCAGGACGCCATGAGCGTGAACCCGATCAGGGCGACAGCCAGATCAACGGGTCCCCGGACGGCGCTGGTCCAGACGGGATCGTAGAGTGCGGCACCGAGCAATCCCACCACGGCTGCATTGACGCCCGCGACGGCGCGGGCCGCGATCGGGCGGGCTACGACGGCACGCCATATGGGCAGGACGCCTGCCAGCAGGAGAAACCCGGGCAGGAAAATGGCGCCAAGGGCAACGACGGCCCCGGTTAATCCGCCCTCGGCACCGGGGAGACGGGCGCCCAGGTAAGCGGACAGTGTGAACATGGGACCGGGCACCGCCTGGGCGGCGCCGTATCCGGCCAGAAAGTCATCCTGGGAGATCCAGCCGGGGTTGACGACGGTCTCCTCCAGCAACGGCAGGACCACGTGTCCCCCGCCGAATACCAGCGCGCCAGCGCGGTAAAACGCTTCGGCGACGTCGAACAACCCGCCGCTGGTCGCGGCAACCAGGGGCAGGCCGATCAGCAGGAGAAAAAACGTCCCCACCAGGGTCCATCCGAGAATCGGCCCGTATCCCAGGTTCGCGGTCCCCTGATCCAGTGGACGTGCATTCCGGCACATCGCAGTGCCGGCGATCGCACCGAGCGCAACGGCTGCAAGTTGCATCCACGCCTGCCCGGACACCAGGATGACGACCGCGGCAGTGGCGCCGATCGCGGCCCGTGGCGGGTCGGGACACAGCTGACGCACCATCCCCAGCACACCATGCGCAACGACGGCGAGGGCCACCAGCTTTAGCCCATGAATGGCAGCATCGCCCACGGGACCCGAAATGTGCGGCAGAATCTTCGCGAACGCATAGAGCAGCAAGGCCGAGGGCAGCGTGAATGCAGTGAAGGCCGCGATGGCCCCGGGCCAGCCGGCCCGCATCAGGCCCATGCCGAAACCCATCTGGCTGCTGGCCGGGCCAGGCAGAAACTGGCACAGACCCAGTAACTGGGCGTATTCGCTTTCGCTGATCCAGCCCCTGCGCTCGACAATTTCGCGGCGAAAATAGCCGACGTGGGCAATGGGTCCGCCGAACGAGGTCAGGCCCAGCCTTAGAAAGCAGAAAAACACTTCGGACATCGAGTCCCTCGACGGCCGCCGGGCTGGCGATGGGTCGGGCGTCATTATCGGCAGCGTCTGATGATCGATCATGAAGCTTCGGCGATGTTACACCGTCCCGGCAGGCCCTACGCGTCGGCGAAGCAGCCGCCCCCTGCAACCTGTTTCGAATTCGCGCTCCGGTCCGCGATGAACCAGCTTACGACATTCAGAAGGGTGCGGGCAGGGGTCGGTCGTTTGCGGAATTACCCACTGGATGACGGTTTTCCCGTTCACGTCCCGCGGCGCCGCGTACAGGCATCGGACAGTTCCCGAGGGTGGCGCCGGCTGCCTCCGACGCGTGGAATCCTTTCAGGATGTCGGACTCAGGCCTCCGCCGGCCTGTTGTTCCGTTTTGGCAGCAGCCTGGCCACCAGGATCAGGGCCCCGCCAACCAGGGCCAGAGCGATGAAAAGCGTCGCTGGACGACCATTCGGGAAATCCTCGAACACCAGTTTGACGCCCACCGTGACGAGCACGGGATAGGCGAGCCATCGGGCCTCCGGCCATCGCTTGTAGCGGCTGGACAAGGACAGGGTCACGGCCGCTGCCGCCAGGACAGTCGTTCTCAGCGTGGCGAGCATCCCCAGGTCTGAAGACGGGCCCGGAACGGCGGCCAGCAACGGCGCCAGGACCGTCACCATTTGTCCGCCCACGATCCACACGGACAACAGCAGCACCACGAGTTGCGGCAATCCCGCCATCCTTCCCCACCGGTCCGACCGTTGCGCCACGGGAATAAAAAGACATGCCACGGCGGTCGCCGCCACAAGCAACTGCGAGACCGCCAGGGACGGCCACTGCACGGTGGGGTCCCCTATCAGCGCATGAAGCGTGTTCTCCAGGGCGCCCGAGGCTATCCCGGCAGAAATTAACAGGATTGTGCACTGCAGGCTCAGCGTAACGTGCTCCTGGCGACCACTGAACCAGGCCATGCCGACCGCCATCAGTGACCACGCGGCGGCAGCCGCGCTCGGCGGGAAAAGAACGGCACTGCCCCCGATGATCAGCGCCATCCCCAGGGTGGAGTAGAAATAGAAGCCGCGACCGCGCGCGGTCCGGGTTGCCCGGCCGAAGGCCAGGCCGTAGGCAGCAACGCCGAAGACCAGCGCCGCGAGGCCCATGACTGCCATATAGGCTCCGCCGGTGCGTGCCACGTAAAGGGCAGCGCCAAACGCAATGGCACTGACGAATGCGGCCTGCACCGATTCGAATATGCCCGGATCCTGTCCCTGGACATGAGATCGAACGGCAAAACTCAGGAGATAGGCACACCACAAGGCGATACCGAGGTAATACGAGGCCATGGGATCCACGGCCCATTGTTCGTGAATGCTGAGAACGGCGAGCAGGGCCACGCCGATGTTGGCGCCCATCGCACCCAGCCACTGCAATCCCTTCCACTGGCGCTGGTAGACGATCCACAGACTCGACATTCCGAGAAAGACCAGGACAAGGGCAAAGGAGAGCGCCGCCCCGGACGACCGCAGCAATACGAACGCCGTCCCGAGTGCGCCCGCGGTGGTCAGCCAGGCGATGCTGCGCAGATTTCTCAGTACGGCAACCAGCAGGGCGAAGGCGCTGAAGACGGCCAAGGCCGCCGCACTCGCCGGGCCCGACAGCAATTTAAAGTGGGTCACGGCCTCTACGAGGATCGGCAGAACCAGCAGTACGGATACGCCGCCATAGAGCATCGCCCCGACACGGCGACTCTCGGTCGCTCCAAAACGATAGGCCAGGTAGAGCCACATCAATGCATAGGCCGTGCCCAGGGGAATGCCCGCCTGGGTGGGGAGGAAACCGAAATCCGTGATCGCTCGTAACAGGTAGGCACCGCCAAAGATAAGCAGCACCCGGCCGAGGTGAGTCGCGGCGTTCGAGACCGACTCCTCGCCAAGCGCCTCCCCGGCCTCGGCCTTCGTCGGCGTCTCCTCGTCGGACGGGAGTCCCTTCGGACCGGACGCTTCCAGAGCGCTCAGCCGACGCTCGATCGCCGCCAGGCGAGCCTCTATCTGATCCAGGCGATCAGCCATGAGTCAGCACTCCGCCGGGGTGAGAAAAACTTGCGAAACCAGGGGCAAAAGACACGAACCGTCCCCACACACGCGAACGGGCCCCGGTAAGCCGGGGCCCGTTTTTCACCGGATACATCACCCTGACCCGTCAGGAGCCAGCGTCCCGCCTGAGCGACGGCACGAATTTGTTGATCATCCAGAAAAAGATGAAGGGCAACGCCGCAACCGTCAGCGCGCCGAACAGGCCTTCCTTGAACGTCTCCACGCTGTGGGGAATGATCGGGATGTGGTAGTGCATGTAGCCCGAGAAGGACAGGGAGAACGCCTGACCGCCGATGACCACGTTCCAGCGCATCATGAAAACCCCGAAAAGCACCAGAACCAGGGCGACAACTGTGCGCTTGATGGTTCTGCCGGGAAGGAGCAGCAGCACGAACGGAACCAGGTTGCCGAGCGTGTACTGCAGGACGAAGATGTTGATGAAATCCTTGCCGTACATCACCGAGCGCAGGATGTCCCAGGACTTCATCGCCGTGTAACCGCGGAAGATCAGATCGAGGATCTCCAGACTGATGGCCGCGACCAGGAACCCGAGCAGATACCGCGTGGATTTGCTGATGATGTCGGCCTCAGCGCCTCGTATCTCGGTGGCCTGGACCGCCCCGCCACGTCGCCGGTTACGGAATGCCTGCCATTCCATGATGACGATATACGTCAGCATACAGAGCGCGATACCCGAGACTACGGCCGACATGATGAAGATGACCGGCATCAACGGCGACATCCACAGGGCGTTGGCCTTGACCGAGCCAAAGATGAACCCGGCGTAACCGTGCAGGAAGCACGCGACGGGAATGCCGACGGCCGCCAGAATCTTGGCCGCCTTGTGGTCGGTGGCGAGCGCTTCCTCGCTGACATCGTAGGCCCCCATGGTCAGGGCTCGATATACGAGGCGCCGTAGGGCGGTGCCTATGCCGGGCTGATCGGCCAAGGCATGCACCTGGGCCACGAAATAGCCCCGGTAGACGAACCAGATCTCGCTGATGACGATCAGGCCGTAGGTCGAGAAGACGATGCCGAACGCGGCAATCGCAGATGTGAAATGTGGCGTCAGAAGCGGTTCCATGGCGCGCGTTGGCTGCTGCAAATGTAACAGCAGAGGGACCGCCGCCACCGGCAGCAAGGCCAGGGAGAAAACCAGCGAGAACTGCGCGATTTCCTTGAGATCCTTCTGCCCAAAGACGTGATACAGGGACGACAGCACGAAAGCGCCGGCCACGAGACCCGTCATGTAGGGGTACATGACGATCTGGATGCTCCAGTAGATGAACTCGTTCGGATATACGAACAGTTCTTTGACGGTCCACTCAGCACCATGAACTACCAGCTCCGTGGACATGGCGTCACCTCACCCTTTCGTCGAGACCGAGATAGAAGACGCTCGGCTTGGTGCCGTACTCGTCCTTCAGCACCTGCACGCGCTCGGTCATGATGATCTTCGTGACCGGGTCGTCCGGGTCCCCCAGGTTGCCCATCCGGCGGGCTTCGAAGGGACAGGCCTGGACACAGGCCGCCTGTTTACCCTCCGTGATCCTGTGATAGCAGAATGTGCACTTCTCAGCCGTCTTGGTGACCGGGTGGAAGAAGCGGACGCCATACGGGCAGGCCATCACGCAATAGCCGCAGCCGATGCACCAGTCCCGGTCCACCAGCACCACCCCATCCTCGGTCTGGAAAGTCGCCCCCACCGGGCAGACCTGCACACAGGGTGGGTTGTCGCACTGGTTGCAGAGCTTGGGTACGAAGAAGGCTTTCTCGATATCCTCTGGGTCGATCACTTCGCCGCGTATCTCCGGCGACGTGTAACCATCCCTTCCCTGGATAGGCGAATCGATATGGGTCTCACCGTCCTTGGTGACGACGTAGCGTTCGACCCATGTCCGGCTCACTGGTGCGTCGTAGGGAATCTCGTTCTCGGTCTTGCAGGCCTGCACGCAGAGTCCGCAGCCTACGCACTTCTCAGTGTCCACGAGGAAGGTCCACCGCAACTTTTTGCCTTCGACCGCGGCCTCAGCTTCGCCGGGCTCCAGGAATATCACTGTGCAGACCGTGGGCACCGCCGCCGCGGCCACCGCGCCGGCTACGGATTGCTTGAGGAAATCACGCCGGGAACAGCTCATCTTTAGCCCTCCAGGTCCGGTTGGTGCGGGTCATGACACTTGCGACACTCTTTGTTCGGCTTGTGCGTGTTGCCGTCGATGCCGGGCAGCTGGCTCCTCAGGCTGGACGGATAAGCCAGGTATTCGTGGCATCTGAGACAGAGCTCCCTCGACCCGTTGACCGGAAGCTGTTTGACCGTTTTGGGGTGGCCCACACCCGGACCATGGCAGTTCTCGCACTGGATAATGCTGTGTTTGGAAGCGGCGATTGTTTCAGCATTCTCGTCGTGGCACTTGCCGCATCGCTCGCGACCCTGGTACTTGGCGGGGAAATCCTCCCAGTATTTGACGGCGCCCAGGCGATAGAAGTTGTAGGTAAAGGAGTCCCCGTGGACACCGAAGTCGTCCGGGACCATGAAGTGTCTGGCAATCAGAACCGCAGCAATCAATCCTAACGCCAGCCATAAGGGACGCAGCACGTGGTTCTTCATGCTTCCTCCGGAAGCCCTTTTTATTCTTATGAAACCCCGGTTTACGGGGCGGCTCTCCCGCGACCACCCTTGGGCGTCCGCGGCTTATCTGTCATTCGAAACGATGTCTCCGACTTCCCTTCCCTGCTCTGCACGGATCGCGATGACTCTTCTTCAATCGACATCCCGCGCACTCGGGAGCTTTAACTTTTCTCCCGGGAGAGCCTCGCTTTTACCATGCCGGCAAGCGACTTTCTTTGATCGAGATCAAGTCGGCACTGGGGTGCAGGAGGAATCCGAAGGTAGGGGCAGGTCGCTTCCGACGGCCAGGAGATGGTCGCGTGCGGTCAGAAGGGTATGGATCGCCGGCCTGGACGACCGGTCGCAGGAACGCGCGGTCAGGCGTGCCGGCCACAGCGATGGTTAAAAAAACGCCGGGGACGAAGATACGCCCCCGGCGTCACATTCAAGTGATTACTTGTTTGATTACTTGTTGGCTTCTGCGGCAATGTGGTCGATGACCGCCTGGAGATCCTCCGGGGATACATCGGCCAGCGCCTTGGCCATCATCTTGTTGTCGGCGTTACCTTTCTCGACGCCGGCCGCCAGAGCGGCGGCATCCATGCCCTTGAACTCCTCGAGCTCGTGACAATCGATACAGACGTCGGCGGTCTCCGCGTCACCGCCCCAGGCAATCCCCTGTGCGGCGACCAGTCCAAGTGCAGCCATCGAAAGTAAGAATTTCTTCATCGTCTTGTCTCCGTTTTTCGGCATGCCGTTACAGTCTCTGCCCTATTCAGACAGCGGCAAATTGCCGAGCCATCTTATACTGTTTTCTAATGCCGGCAAGCGCTGCCCGTGTCTGGAAGAGGGGGGTGATCTCTCTGTAAGGGGATAGACCCCGCACGCCCCATGTGGTTCCTGGCCACTCGCGTGGTCACCTCAAAATGGCGACATGTCGACGTACCGAGTGACGCCGATGGCGCGAGGGGTCCGCCTCTCAGTGAACCATGAATACGGGGATGTCGGCCTCGGCCAGGAGAAACCCGGTCACGCCCCCGAACATCAGCTCCCGCAGCCGGCTGCGGCTGTATCCGCCCACGACCAGAAGGTTGACTCCCGCGGCGCGCGCCTCCGCCAGGAGCGCCTCCCCGACGCTGGGGTCGTGAGCATCGAAGATCCTCACGGTGGCCTCGACGCCGTGCCAGCCCAGGTACTCAATCAGGTCCTCGGAGCTGGGCTTCTTGTCAGGGTGTGCCGTTCCGGAGAATATCGTCACCTTTTCCGCCGATTTCAGGTACTCCATGGAAGCGGCCACGGCCCGGGCCGATTCTGCGCTGCCGTTCCAGCCGATGCCCACATTGCGCGGCCCGATGACATCGAAGTCGGCGGGGACGATGAGCACCGGCCGACCGGTGGACTTGAGCGCGGCGGCGGCTTCCTCCGGCGGCGGTGATACGGGAATGGGACCGGACAACACGATCAGGTCGCAGAGCCGGCCCCGCGCCGCCAGTATCGTGGCCTCCTGGCCGGTCTCCACCTTCCAGGACGCGGTAGCGGTATCGTGATCGCTTCGCTTGTCCACCACCGGGATGCCGACCCGCGCACACACGGCGGTAAAGACGCTGAAGGCTTTCTCTGCCTGGGTCTCGGCGTTCTGCTCAGCGGACTCCAGCACGGAGTCCCGCATCTGCTGGGAGAGCCCGAGGGTGGCATAGGGCAACAGACGCCGCGGATTCGGCCGTACATAGAGGACGTCGAGATGCGCTTTGAAGCGCCGGGCAACGCGCAGCGCCGTCTCGAGCACGGGTTCCGGCGGGACGACCCCCGCCAGCGGCAGCAATATAGTCTTAACAGGCATCCCGAATCCTCCTTCGCCGGCCGGTACTGAGTCGGCTCCCGCCCGCCCGTCCGCGTTTCGTTCAGTAGCAGCCCGCGATCCGGGCCCGCTGCTGGACCAGTGCCAGCACGATATCGATGGCCGGCGTGGGCACCCCGACCATTCGCCCCATTTCCTGGACGGCGGTCACCAGCGCGTCGATTTCCATCGGCCGCCCCTTCTCCAGATCCTGCAGCATTGAGGTCCGATGGGCGCCGACGGCAGCGGCACCTTCGATGCGCTTGTCCACATTCACGCCGAAACGCACTCCGAGCTTCTCGCCGATCGCCTGGGCCTCGAGCATCATGGCCCGGGCCACCGCCCGTGTGCCCTTCTCCGTTGCGACGATGTCCAGCGTCGCCTGGGTGAGCGCGCTGATGGGATTGAAGCACAGGTTGCCCCACAGCTTGACCCAGATCTCGTCGCGGATGCGCCGCACCGGCGCCTTGAAGCCCGCATGGATCAGCGCTTTGCTGATGCGCATGACGCGCTCGGTCTTCTCCCCGCTCGGCTCACCGAGCGTGAATCTGTCTCCGCTGATGTGCTGTATGACCCCGGGTTCCGGCACGTCGCAGGCGGGGTACACGACACAGCCTATGGCACGCTCGGGACCGATCCGATCCCACTGCTTGCCACCGGGATCCACGCTCTCGATCCGTCGGTTCTCCCACGGGCCCTCGAGTCTGTAGAAGTACCACCAGGGCACACCGTTGACGGCGGACACGACCGCGGTGTCGGGCCCCAGCAGTGGCTGCATGGCGTCCACGATCCCGGGCACGGAGTGCGCCTTGAGGGTCACGATCACAAAGTCCTGCTCTCCCGCCTCCGCGGGGTCGCTGGTGCAGTTCGGGTGAGTGACCCACTCCTCGTCGCCGATGCGCAGCTTGAGACCGTTGATGCGCATCGCCTCCAGGTGCGCTCCGCGGGCAATCAGCGTCACGTCCTCACCGGACAGGGAGAGTTGCGCACCCAGATAGCCGCCAATGGCGCCGGCGCCATAGATACAGATTCGCATCAGGTGATCCCCAGCTTCTCCGCCAAGCCGATGCGCTGCAGCTTGCCGGTCGCCCCTTTGGGTATCTCGTCCAGGAACAGCACCTTTCGGGGCACCTTGAAGTCGGCCAGATGAGAAGCGGCAAACTCGCGGATATCGTGCTCAGTCGCCTGGTGGCCTTCTCGCAGAACCACGGCAGCCGCCACCTCCTCTCCGAGCTTGGGGTGCGGCATGGCGAAGGTCACCACCTGCTGTATCGCCGGATGATCCATGAGCACGTCGTCCACCTCCCGCGGCGAGATTTTCTCGCCTCCACGGTTGATGATCTCCTTGAGTCGCCCGGTGATGGACAGATAGCCCTCCGGGTCCATCACGCCCTGATCGCCGGTGCGGAACCAGCCGTTGGTGAAGTTCTCGGCATTCGCCTTGGGGTTGTTCTCGTAACCCGGGGTGACATTCTCGCCCCGGATCACGATCTCACCCACCGAGCCCCGGGGAAGCAACTCGCCGTTCTCGTCCATGATGCCCACCTCCGGGCCGGCGGCCACGCCGACCGTACCCGGCTTGCGAGACCTGGGCGGCAGGGGGTTCGAGGTCATCTGGTGAGAAGCCTCGGTCATGGCATAGGCCTCGATCACCGGCGCGTCGAAGGTCTCCTCCAGCGCTTTCATCACTTGGGGTGGCAGCGAGGAGGAGGATGAGCGTATGAAGCGGAGCTTCGCGGCCGCCACAATGTCCTTGCTGCGAGGCGCACGGGCCAGGATCGCCTGGTGCATGGTGGGCACCGCCGTATACCAGCTTGGCCTGGCCTCCTCGAGCCAGCCGAAGAACTTGAGGGCATTGAATCCGGGGGTGCAGACGACGCTGCCCCCTGCACTGAGACTGGCGAGAATCGCCGCCATCAGGCCGTGGATGTGGAACAGCGGCATGACGTTCAAACAGCGGTCATCCGGCGTCAGCTGGAGGGTCGTGCGGATATTACGGGCCGATGCGCACAGGTTCCTGTGAGTCAGCGGGACAATCTTGGGCCGGGACGTGGTGCCCGACGTATGCAGAACCAGGGCGATGTCGTCCGCCGCTGCCCATCCGCCCTGGGCCGCGGCGGCACCCTCACCCGCGGCGCTCGCGAAACTGAACGTGCCGGCCTCATTCCCGGGTACGATCTCGAGCAGCGGGATGCCGAGCTTGCGCGCAGCGCTCACCGCCGGTGAAGTGCTGCCCTGCTCCACCACCAGCGCGCGGGTGTTCAGGTCGGAAAGGTAGAATTCGAATTCCTCCTCCCGGTAGGCGGGATTGAGGGGCGCGGTGGTGGCACCGCAGGCGATGGCCACGAAGGCGGTGGCCATCTCCGGTCCGTTCGGGAGCACGATCGCCACCCGGTCGTTGCGGCCGAGGCCGCGTTCGTTGAGGGCAGCCACAGTCTTGGTCACGTGGTCGCGCAGTCCGGCGTAGGTGAGCGGGTCGCGACCCGGTGCGCCGAGGGCGACAGCCTCGTCCCGCCCGGCGGCGAGGAGTTCTGAAACTGTAGAAGGGTTGGCCATGGTAGCGGTGTCTCCGTTGACTGGGCCCCGCGACAGTAGTTGTAGCGCCCTAGGCGCCGGTCGTCGCGGCGGGCCTCTTGATCCGATCCTTGATCATTTTCAAAAGCGGCAGCAGGAACAGCACGATCGCCACGACCATGATGGGGCCGGCGATGGGGCGCTCGAAGAAGATGGCGAACTCCCCCTGCGACATGAGCAGCGACTGGCGCATGGATGTCTCCGCCAGCGGCCCCAGGACGATGGCCAGCACGGCCGGCGCCATCGGGTAGTCCAGCTTCCGCATCAGATAGCCCACGACGCCAAAACCGAACATGAGCCAGACATCGTGCATATCCTGGGTCGGGGCATAACCGCCCACGACGCAGAGGATGAAAATAAATGGCACCAGGATGGTGAACGGCAGCCTGAGCACCCAGATAAACATCGGGATAAACGCGATGTTGATGATCAGTGCGAATAGGTTGGCGGCGTAGAGGCTGGCGATCAGAGCCCAAACGAACTCCTGGTTGTCGACAAACAGGCGCGGCCCCGGCTCAAGCCCCCAGATCACCATGCCCCCGAGCAGGATGGCCGTGGTGGGCGAACCCGGGATGCCCAGGGTGAGCATGGGCAACATCGAACCGGTGCTCGCGGCGTTGTTGGCCGCCTCCGGCGCCACGACGCCTTCCACGTTCCCTTTGCCGAATGTCTTCGGGTTCTTGGACATGGTCTTGGCGACCCCGTAAGCCATCAGCGAACCCGGCGTGGCGCCCGCAGCAGGCAGGATGCCCACGAAGTAGCCCAGAAACGAGCCCATCAGCATAGACTTGATGGTGCCCTTGAGATCTCTCAGGCAATTCAGAATGCGTCGTACCGACACGATCGCCTGGGAAACATCCAGCTTTCCGCGGCTGCTCTCGATGGTCCACAGCATCTCGCCGATACCGTAGATGCCGATGGCCAGCACGAGGAAATTGATGCCGTGCATGAAGCCCGAGATACCACCGAAAATCAGGCGCGGCTCCCCGCTGACGATGTCCAGACCGACGGCACTGAGCACCAGGCCAATGAAAATGGAGAAAAAGGTCTTGGGGATATCATCGCCACCCAGCCCGACGAAGGTGGCGAAGGCCAGCATCATCAGCGCGAATTCCTCCGGCGCACCGAAAGCGAGCGCCACCTCGGCCAGGGGAGGCGCGAAAACGGTGAACAGGATGACGGAGATCGTGCCGCCCACAAATGAAGCGGTTGCGGCCGCCACCAGCGCCCGATCCGCCAGACCCTGCATCGCCAGGGGGCGACCGTCAAAAGTCGTGGCTACCGCGGTGGAGGCTCCCGGAATGCCGAGCATGATGGACGATATCGCCCCTCCATACATGGCCCCGTAGTAGATGGCCGCGAGGAAGATGATCGCGGATGCCGGCGGTACGAGAAAGGTCATGGGCAGCAGGATCGCGACCCCGTTGACCGACCCGAGTCCGGGCATGGCGCCGATGAACAGGCCGAGGGCACAGCCGAAGACGATCAACCCCAGGTTCAGCGGCTGAGCAGCGACCCAGAAACCGTCAACAAGATGGCTGAGAACTTCCATCAGCAGTCCCCGGCGCGCCGGCACAGGCCACCGGACGAGGGCCGCCCCCGCGCGGCGATCGATGGCATGTGCCGGAGCTCAGTACACGAGGTCATAAATCGGATAGAACATCGGTTCGAGGTAGCCCTTTGGCAGGGTAATCTTGAGCGCGATCTCGAAAAACAGGAACGTAATGACCGGGGTAATGATCGCCAGCGTTCCGGTCTTTATCCAGGTGTGGCCGCCCAGGACCCGCATGTAGAAAATCAGGAAAAGCGGCACCGAGCCGTACACGCCGATCACGTGGATGAGCCCGATCATCACGCCCAGTGAACCGGCTCCCAGGAGAAACTGGTTCAGGGCGTGACGATCCATGTAAGGCTCTTCAGACGACGTCAGGGGCCCGATACCGCGCAACCAGCGCAGGATGATCCACACACAGCACGCCAGCATCCCGGCACCCAGCCAGAAGGGAAAGGCGCCGGGCCCCGGCCCCCGCTTCGGGATCCAGCCGATGGGCAGCTCCGCGCTCTTCCACATGAGGTAGCCGGAGAAGGCCGCCAGCACGACGGCCATCACGAGTTCCGCCCTGCGCATGTCGAGGCGCCCTCCTTAAGCCTGGTACCGCAAGCGTCCCGGGCCTGCCGGCCGTCACATATCGCCGATATCGGACAGCAACTTCTCGTGCTGCGCGCGCCCCTTGACCCAGTATTCCATCAACGCGTCACCGGTGAGGAACTCACCCTGCAGGCTCTTGGTCTTCATGTAATCCTGCCATTCCGCCGACTCGTAGACTTTTTTGAACACGTCCCGATAAAAGGCGGCCGCCTCGGGGCTCATGCCGGGCGTTCCGACGACGCTGCGCTGCATGAAGTAACTGTGGTCGACGCCGAGTTCCTTGAAGGTGGGCGTGTCCGGAAACAGGGGCAGCCGTTCAGGCGTGAACGAGGCCAGCGGCACGACTGTGCCTGCCTCATAGAAACCCAGCGCCTCCGACGGGTTGTTCACCGTGGAGTTCACGTGATTGCCAGCAAGCTGCTTGGCCACGTCGCCACCGCCCTTGAAGGGTACGTAGGTGATGCTGAGGCCATAGGTCTTGTTGAGGAAGCGCGTCAGCAGTTCGTCCTCCTGGGCGCGGCCGGTTCCGGCCATCTGCCAGTCCTTGCCCATCCCCTTGGCCTTCTCGACAAATTCGTCGACGGTCGTGACACCCGAATCCTTGTTCACCCAGAGCAGGAATGTGTCCTCGGCCATTCGGGCGACGGGGGTGAAAGTGGAGATATCGATCCCGAGCGCCGGCTGGCGTATCGGCGTGGTGTAGAAACTGTTGAGGGTCACCATGATGACGTAATCGTCACCGGTCTTCTCTTTCAGGTACACCAGCGCCTCGGCCCCGGAGCCGCCCGGCTTGTTCACGGGGATGAAGGGCCTGGGGGAGAGATCGTGTTTCTCAACGATGGTCTGCATCAGGCGGGCCATCTTGTCCGCGCCGCCACCGGCGCCGGCCATGATGATGAATTCCACCGGCTTCCGCGGTGTCCACTCCTCGGCCTGAGCCACGGTGGTCAGTGACGCGCCGGCGAGCAGCGCGAATGCTAGGGCGGTGAACCCTGCGGTCTTTCCAATCTTCATCTTCAACCTCCCTTGAGAACAACGAGATGCCGGACAAACGCTACCTTTCGCACACTGAAACTGATGCATCGCGGGGTCGGAGCCCCTACCTGCACCCGCGGAATCCCACGGGTGCCCTCTGATTCAGCGGACGGTCGCCATCTTTGCTCTCGGTTTCTTAGCCTTCGTACAAACCCCTTCAGTGACGCGGCGACGCCGAGCCAGGCCGACCGATCCTCGGTGACCAGATCCTGCAAACGTTCTGGGATCACAATCTGTCGATACGGGTCTGAGCGGCGAAACACCGAACATATATTAGTCTTTTCGCAAGAATAAACTGAAACTCCATCGGGCACCAACCCCGCGCTTCATTCGAACGTGTTCCGCAGGGTCCCGATGCCATCGATCACCACCTCCACCGCACTCCCCGGCTTCATGGGAAGTACGCCAAGGGAAGTCCCACAGGCGATGATATCGCCGGGACACAGGCTCATGTCGTGAGAGATCCGGCTGACCAGCATTTTCGGCGGGAAGATCATATCGCTCACGGGATAGCTCTGTCGCTCGCGCCCGTTCAGAAGCGTCTTCACCGTCAGTCCCCCCGGATCCACGCCAGTGGCGACCGTCGGTCCAAACGGACCGAAGGTGTCGAAGCTCTTTGCCCGTGTCCACTGGGGGAAGGCGGGATCCTCGTTGATTAGCTGCAGTGCAGTCACATCATTGATACAGGTATAGCCGAAGATATAGTCGTCCGCCTGCTCCTCGGTCACCGCGGTACAGTTTCGGCCTATCACGATGCCCAGCTCGCCCTCGTACACGACCCGTCCGTCGTATGAGGACGGCCTGCGGATGGTCCCGCCACTGCCCAGGAAGCAAGAAGGCGGCTTGATGAAATACAGGGGCTGTTCGGGGATCGCCCAGCCGTTTTTCTCCGCCGCGGCATGGAAATTGTTCCATAACCCAATCATTTTGCTGGGTTTGGACGGGGGAAGGATGCTGACTTCGTCGAGTCCGAGGGTCTGGCCAGTGGAGCGGCACTCAGCAAACATGTCCCCTTCGAATACGCTGATCTTTTCCCCTTCCAGGACGCCGAAACGTTCGGTTTGCTCGTGCAGAAATCGAATCCAGTGGGTCATGGCGATAACTCGGAATCCGGCAGTGACAACCGCTCACATTAGGTCATGCCGGCCCGCGAGGCAAACGGGGCTTACCGGCGCCTGGACGGAGCCCGTATATCCCGTCGCCATCCGCCGCGACCGGGGATGAAAGGCGCGCCGCATCAGGGGCAACGCGCCTTCTCGGGTCCAGTCAACCCGATTGCAGGCCGATCCACGGACTGTCTTTTACGGCCCCTTTGCGGCCGCGCCTGCCTCACGGGTGCCCGTGCTCGAAGCCCTCGTGGCAGGTGAGACAGTCGTCCTTGCCCCGGGTGTTCTCCATCCGACCGCCCTTGTCATGACAACCCCGGCAGGCCGCGACGGTTGAAGGCAATGCAAAATCGGGCTCGAAGGTGCCGTCCAGCTGGGCATTGAGCACCTCTACCGTCCGCTTGGCGACCGACGCCGAAAGCTGGGCACAACGGTCCGATCGCTCAGGGGAAAACGACTTCTTGCCCGATGCGTCACACCATCGTGACACGGAGACATGGCAGAGCGTGGATTCGGACACCGAGGTGGGAACTTCGTACTTCGCCTTGACCGGATGGTAATCCGGCAGGGCCGTCCGACCGTAATAGCTCAACACATCGTTGATGGCGGGTTCCGGATCTTTGGAAACCAGGTAGATGGCCATGGCCGCGCCATTCAAGGCGCCACACAGGGAGCCCCATCCCATCACACCACCGGCGCCGTATCGCGTGAAGGTCGTGGGATAGGAACTGAACGGCTCACCGACTTTGTCGGCCAGCTCCTCCACTATCGAGGCGAAAACAGCGTACATGCACTCCCCGCGATAGTAGTTGTCGTAGGCCCGTTCCGCCGTGGTCACCGGATCCAGCCGCATGTAGGGAAAGGTGGTGTGCTTGACCTTGTCGTCGCCGCCGACCGCGGTTGCGGGAGTCGGCGTCATGGTGGACGCGTGGAGGCCGCGCACGCTCGAAAGAGCAGCTACGGCGGCACTTGTGCAGATGACCGCAAGTGTCTTTCTTCTGTTGATGTCCATTTCGGACCTCCTGTCATTCGCACGGCCGGCGTTAACGCCGGCCGGAACCGAGGCCGCTATTCAGGGCTCCGGTCGTTCTGTGACGGCAGGTATCGGTCGAAGGACCCGAGGACCGGGCTGGAGCCCAGGACAGCGCCTCATTCTCCCGGCGCCAGCCGCTGCCACACTCGGTGATATGGGTATGCGAACGACAGTGGCTGCGGACGGGGCTCGGCCGCTAACCGCCCCTCACATAAGGAAGCTAGCTCGCCCCCGATCGTTCGCAATGAGGGAAAATCCGGATTGAATGGCTTAACCGGGTGGCCGGATTTCTACTGAGTCCGGACGTCACCTACTTGGGCCCGAATATGTCCGCCATCACGTGGCAGGCCTCCATCAGCGTCTGGGCGCCGTCCCCGATATACGTTGACCCGTGCATTGTCGCGCAGGCGGTCGGCTTCAGGTAACTAAGCTGCGACATGAATTGTTCGGTATGGGGTGTGAACGGCATGTAGCTTGCAAGCGGACCCTGCTCGTAGCGCATGAGAGTATCTCTAAACCGCGCGACCACATCCGACTCGGTTTTGTCCTCGACATCCCCGGTCTGATGCAAGAGATCGGAACAAAACAAGACGCCGCTGGTCTCGTCGAAGAGCATGCTCGCGTCCCATCCATGAGGCAGGTGCGGAGTATGCCGAAACCGCAGGCGATGTTTACCCGTCGAAAACAGCTCGTCGTCGTCAAGCGCGACCGGCGGCCGAGACGCAAAGTCGCCGATAAATACCATGGCCCCCACGTGACTCGTTAACGCCTGGACCGACGGCGAAACTTCCAGCCAGCTATTGAGCGAACCACACTCGTCCGGCTCAAAATGACTGAATCCAATCCAGCGAAGGTCGCCTGGATTGATCAGCGTCGCGACGGCGTCCTTCACGTCCGGAAACAAGCTGCGCATCCCGGTGTGATACAGGAGCGGTTCCTCGTCCC